>ERZ1292629.189-Hain-H43-01um-R1-189-length-64817-cov-16_pt2 | contig 48682 bp, 43 predicted proteins | sample MGYA00564399_ERZ1292629 | MGnify/ENA primary metagenome ERZ1292629 (study PRJEB36523, sample SAMEA6512636) | groundwater metagenome | collected 2019-01-08 | study: AquaDiva: Metagenomics assemblies of 32 groundwater samples
TTTGGTTTGTGGCAACCCATGTATCGTTATTTGTAAAATTATCTGTGGTTGTTGGAGCTGTTGTGTCTAATACAAAATTTCCCATACTTGTCCAGCTTGAAGTTTCTGTGCCGTCGTTGTTTTGAGCACACCAGTAATATGTGGCATCGCTTCCAATTGACGAGCCGTTTGTCCAGGTAGTATTTTCATTGTTTGTTGAAGTGGCGCTTGATGTTCCAAAAGCAATAACATTAGTATTAGCTGTGCAGTCTGCCAACGAGCTTGATGAAATTCTGTAATTAGTGGTACCTGTGTCGCCTGCATCGTTATCAGAATAATTTGCCGATAATGTTGGCGTGGTGTCTGTGGTATAACTTGCGTTGGCTGGCGAAACAAGAGTTGGGGCATTCGGGGCAACATTCAGGCCAAGCCAGCCGTCATAGTTTGAAGCTGTTGAATTGGTTGCTGTCCATATGGCCCCTCCTGTGGCAGAAGAATCTGTAATAGACATATAGTCGCAGTCAACTGTGCCAGATGCCTTAGATAAAGTGGCTTTGGTGCTCGGGGTAGCGGAGTTAAGCGTGATTAGGTTGCCTGATGTGCCAGTACAGCTCATTGCGCCTGAAATTGTTTGAGTTGTTGAGGCAGGCAAGGTGACAGTGTTATTGGCATTCCATGTCCAATTCACAAACGTGTTGGCGCCGGTGACTGTATGATTGCCTGTTGTAAATGTTACAGTGGAGCCTGAGCTGGCGGTGAATGTGCCTGCGTTTGACCAGTCGTCAGATACATTAAGATTAGTGGAGGCAGCCAATGTGAGTGTGCCTGCCTGGATGTCTATATCTCCCACGGTGGAGTTGTTGCCAGACAAAATTAATGCCGAAGTGCTGCTATTTTGTGTAATTCCTGTCACATTGCTTCCAATAACAGCTGAGATGGTGGTGGTTCCGCTACCTGCGCCTGAGTTGGTTATAGTGCCTGTGTTGTTAACGCCTGTTACTCCGTTTGAAAGAGTAATTGTGTGCGTGCTTGCTCCGCTTAAAATTAAGTTGCCAGTGCCTGAAATAGCGCCGCTCACAATATTATTAGCTCCGTTTGTGGCAATTGTTAAGTTGTTGCTTAGTGTTATTGCTCCGCTAAAGGTGCTGGCGGATGATGTTTGAATTGTTGCTGTGCCAGTGTTTCCCGATGCCACGGTTATTGGGTTGGCAAATGTGCCTGCCAAGCCTCCATTTAATGTGGCACTGGAGCTGCCTGTGCTATCGCCAAGGGTGATGGCGCCTGTGCCAGAGCCGCCAAAAGCGCTGGTGCTGGTTGTTCCGCTTACTGTGCCAGCCTTAATGGTGAGTCCTCCTGTGAAGGTGTTAGCGCCAGAAAGTGTGAGCTGTGAGGTGGCGGAGTTTTGCACAACGCCAGTGACATTGGTGCCGATGACGGCTGAGATGGTAACCGAGCCGCTTCCAGAGCCTAAGTTGGTGATTGTGCCGGTGTTATTTACCGACGCCGTAGAAAGCGTGAGAGTAAATGTATTAATGCCGTTGAGTGTTAAATTATTTGTTCCTGTAACGCCTCCGCTGAATATGGCAGAGGTTGCAGAAGGTTGAATGGTGAGTGTTCCTGTAGTTCCGGTAGCCAGCACAATTGGGTTGGCAAATGTTCTGCCGTCGCCCTGGAGTGTTGCAGCGGTACTGCCGCTGGTGTCCCCAATAGTGATTGTTCCTGTTCCCGAGCCACCGAAGGCAGATGTGCTGGTTGTTCCTCTTAATGTTCCCGCTTTAATGGTTAGTCCTCCGGTAAAGGTGTTGGCGCCAGACAGGGTGAGTTGCGAAGTGGCGGAGTTTTGCACAATGCCTGTGACGCTTGTGCCGATGACGGCTGAGATGGTGGAAGTACCGCTTCCAGAGCCTAAGTTGGTGATTGTGCCGATATGATTGAGAGAGGTAGTAGAAAATGTGATGTTGCTGGTTGAATTTTCATTAATTGTAAGATTTCCAGTTCCTGTAACTCCGCCAGTAAAAATAAGTCCTACAGCAGTAACAGTCAAATTATTATTTAAGGTAATAGCCCCACTAACAGTAGAACCAGATGTACTGTTTGGGGAAATTATACTTAATGTATTGCCACTGCTGCCCGAAGCAACTGTAATTGGATTAGCAAATGTTAATGCTGTACCAGTAGGATTAACTGACAAGGTTGCATTCGCGGTGCCACTTGTATCACCGATGGTAATTGCGCCGGTTCCCGAACCGCCAAAAGCGCTTGTGCTGGTTGCGCCTTTTACCTCCCCAGCTTTAATGGTTAAACCGCCGGTAAAGGTGTTTACGCCTGAAAGGGTGAGTGTTCCTGCTCCTGTTTTGTTTATGCCAAAGGTTGAACCGCTGATAATGCCCGACATAGTCAAAGTACCCGAAGCCACGTTAACTGTATATGTGGCTCCAAGCGCGACAGGCGCTGAAATAGTGGCTGTGCCTCCGATGATTGAGTTTGAAGCTCCAGACAGAGTGACTGCTGTGGCCCCTGAAATTATGCCCGCTGTGATTGTTAGGTCGCCGGTTACTGTAATTCCATTAGTGCTGGTGGCTATGGTTATATTGGCATTACCTTCGGTTACGTTTTGCATTGATACGCCAGCTGAGTCAATAGTAACGGTGCCTGTGCCCGAGCTTGCGTCAAAGATGACATTGTCGCCATTAACAGGAAGGTTGCCAGCGCCCGGAGCTCCGCCTGATGTTGCTGCCCAGTGGGTGGCGGCGTCTGACCAATTGCCTGTGCCTGCAACCCAGTAGCGGTTTGTTGCAGGGTCAACGATGTAATCAAAATCTATTGCTCCGCCAATAATTTTCAAATCAAAAACATCTGTTGGCGTTGCGAGATTTGTTAACAGAACACGGTACTTGCCGTCTGTGGCGATGTTTGAGAAGTCGGGGTTTGTTCCGTCTGCCACAGTGTCTAACTTTGGTCCTTGAGTTTGCCCTGAGCCATCAGGCGAAAGATACACCGGATACACTTCAATTTGTGCGTTAGAGATCGGGTCTCTATTGAGAGACCCGATCTCTCCTGGCTTGGCATAGATTGTAATATCTCTTGCGCTGTCTAAGATTTGTTCAAAAGTGGCTCTTATGTAGTTGTTGACTGGTATTGTTGTCCAATTATTGTCTTTATACCTGACTTGGTCATATATATCAGCCACAATGTTTTGGTTTTGGTCTAAGTGAAAGGCTTTGCTGATGAAGATGATTTCAAACACTTGGTCTGACAGGTGAGGCACTATCCATTCTATATAATCCAGTTTTCCGTTGCTGTTTAAATCGTAAGCTGTAAATGGCATTTCTTGCTCGCCCGCCGAAGCTTTAGCGGAGGCGGGGCCGGTCAGCCATTTTATTTTTATCTTTGACTCCTCGCCCACTTTGTAAATTTCAGGAATGGTTGTATGGGCTAAAACATTAGTAACTGGGGTCTGCTGGGCAAGACAATCCTGGTATTGTTGTTCAGGGTTTAGGGTTGAGGGTGTAGGGTTTAGTGACGACGGAGATTCAACGGCCGGTGCTTCCTGTTCCTGAACTTGTTCAGTAGCTGGTTGTGTGGCTGGTGTTTCTTCTGCCGGAGTTATTTCCTCCACCGGTTCTGTTACCGAAGTTGGTGTGAGGTCGGGCGTCGCACTAACTTCTGCTTCTGCTTCTTTCTTCTCCTCCTTCGTTGCTTCTTTCTCTTTTTCCTGTTTGTCTTTTTTATCTTTTGTTTCATCTACTGGTGCTTGTGATTGTGTGTTTTGGTCTGTTGTTTGTATAATTTCTGGCGTTGCGCCTGTTATTGCATTTGTAATTGTTTCAACTACTTGGCTTGCTACTTGCTCAAGGTCTGCGGTGAAAAACTTGGTGGTTGAGGCGATTATGTTTTTGAATCCGTTGAACAATCCGGCCGGGGAGAGGACCGTGGAACTGTTCACAGTCCCACGTTTTACCGGGTTAAGTAATTCGCAATCTACTTTTTCTGTGTCACCCGATGAAACTGTAACCAGCTTGCCCGTGTTTGTTTCTTGCTCTGTAATAGTTGGAGCTGGCGTTTCAAAGTTGATTTGGACATAGTCCAAATCATCGCTCGTAATAACAGGTAAATCTGAAGGGCTTATTGTTTCTGGTGTTTCCGTTATATTGTCTGCTGGAGTTTCAATTGGAGTTTCAATTGGAATTTCTGTTGGCTTGTCCCCGCCCAAACTCGCCTCCTCGCCTGAAGTCTCGCCATCATGGCGAGCAGGTGGCGAGATTGTGGCAGGCCCGCCTGAATCCTCTTCGGAGGTTTTGGCGGGTTTTTCTTCTTTATCTTCCTTTTGCTCATCCTTTGCCTTCTCGTCTTCTTCTTTTGACTTGTCAGAGTTTTCAAGCTGTTCTTCTTGTGATAATTGTTCAGTTGCAGGTGTTTCGATTGGTGTTTCAACAGCCATTTCAGACAAATCAACAAATGCAGATTCTTCGGTTTTTATGACTTCTGGAGTTAAAGGTTTTTCTGTATCTGTGTTTGTATCTGTGTTTGCGTCTGTAAACTGATCTGCAACCTGTTCTATTACTTGTGATGCTGCCTCTTCTAAGCCGGCAAAAAGATATTTGGTCAGCAGAGATATTTTAGAGAAAATGAGGTCAGACGAAAGAAAACCGGCAAGCCAAGGGGATTGCGAGTAGGCAAGCACTTTTCTGTCTTCTAAGGTAAGCTGGGTTTTGGGATTTGGAGTTTGTTTAGCTAAAATAGTTTTTGCTTGATTTGCTGAGATAGTTTTAACTTTGATGTTTGCTGCATTTTTTGGAAGCAGAGCCAAATACTGGCCTTCTTTGCTGCTGCTAATTGCGTTGCGCTTAATAACCATTGTCCATTTAACAGGCATTGCCTCGCCGAAGCCTTTCTTTGTCCATCCGTAGCCTTTGGCGAAGGAGGAGGCAAAGGAGGGCTGGTTTGCGATTGCTGCTGATGTTTGTTTTATCGCTGCTGTTTTGATTATTGATTGTTGAGATATTTGCATCTCTGGTTTTGGAAAAAGCAGGTTTAACGAAAACACTAAAGAAAACAAAACAGCGATAAAAACAGCTGCTCCTTGCAAAATGAGAAAAGGCTTAAAAGAGAAATTTGTGTTAAATAACAATACTTCCTTGTTTGCCTTGTTGTTTAAAAAAGTTATTTGCTTATTTAAAAAATCTTTAAAGGCATTAGGCGTTTGCTTAAAAAAATTACTTATGAGATTGTAGTATTTAGTGAAACGTTTTATTAGATATTTAAAAAGCTTTTTAAGCTTTTTGCGGAGGTCAAAATATACATATTTGAAATATCGTTTTATAGAGAACAAATATTTACATAAAACAAAAACAACGTACTTAAAATATGAACTCTTTTTTGGAGTATTTTTTAAAATATCCTTTAAAATTCCTTTGGGATATTTTTGCCTCGCCTGTTTGGCTGTGGCTAACGGTTTTTTCATCAGATAAATAGTATCAAATTATTTATATATTATAACAAGAAAAAAAGAGTACTAAAAGACAAAAAAAACATAAAGCTGTGGATAACTTTATTATTGCAGACGTCATACGTCTGCAATACTTTGTTTTTCTTATTCTAAAGCAACATCGCTAAAATTTTCACTAAAATTTTTCATTTCTCTTTTATAAATAATCCAGTTGTCAACCGCATTTTTACATCCTTCTGCTCCATTCATTATCTTTAATAAAAAATCTCTTTCTGATACTGACGAAAAATTCTTTTTGCCAAGATAATCTGGATAACTGTGCCGTTTATTGTTTGTTAAAAATTCTTTAACCTTTTTTGGGTTTTTAATTCCTTTTTCTTTCCATCCCGGCTCTATTAGAGAGATTAGGTTGGTATGCACATATACGAATGTGTTTTTTAGTTGCTCGTCAGTTTTAATATGAATCGCTCGAAATCTGCTAAAAAGATGACCCTTACGATTATATTTTTCATTAAAGTATTTTGCATATCCTCCATTTACTTTTTTCATAAATTCAGTTATTCCATTATCTTTTATTTGTTTTAATATCAAATGTAAATGATTTGGCATAAATGAAAAAGCTAAAACTTCTACTAATCTATCTCTTTTATCAATCCATAAAGTGTTTGCAGACGTCATACGTCTGTAAACTTTGTTATCTTTTTTAAATTGATCTCGGAGACGACGCCTCTCCCTAATAGTGATCGAGGTTTTTGTATTAAATTCATAAATAGAAAAAATACCGCGGTAAAAATCTTTTTCGTTGTCAAAAACAACTGTGTCGCCTACTGTTCGGCTAACAACGTGATAAATTTCATCATTAACTAATTCTGGCCGTTGAATTGTCATTTTATTATAATTACAGACGTATGACGTCTGCAAGACTACTGCAAATTTTGTTTTATTAATCCAGAAACGTAGAAATAACTTTTGGAGGCTTAAAATAATGATAATATACCAGCTTCACTAATTCATTTACGGCAAGATATGCAATTAAGATGGCGAAAATAATAAATATACTATATAGAGGCGGCGCTACAAAATGAAAAAATTTCTGCCCCCATTTAGCAAAGGGAATCAGAATTATCGCCAACCCGCTTATTATTGTAAAAAAGAGCAAAGAAAAGCTTGGCTTATTGGCTTTAAAAAATAAGCGCCGCGTCCTTATTATAAAAATTAAAAATATTTCTGTAAAAATAGTTTGAATAAACCAAAGCGTTTGTATAACAGCCGGCTGATTTTTAAAAAATATTATATAAAAAATAAAATCAAAAATCATGCTTATTAAGCCCAAAGACACAATCAAGGGCATTTCCATATGCAACCTATATAATTTGGGCTTTCTTAATTCTTCTATGTCAACCGAATCTGTTGCAATAGAAATTAATGGAAAATCAGATAAAATATTGCCGAGCAAAATCTGGACGGGCAGCATTGGCAAGAAATTAATAAATAAAGAAATGGCGGCAATTGAATAAAAATTTCCAAAATTACTTGAAAGGCTGCACTTTATATATTTGTTAATGTTGGTAAAAATAACTCTGCCGTTTTTTATGCCGTCAATAACCACTCTTAAATCTTTTTGCAATAAAACTATATCAGAAGATTCTTTGGCAATATCAGAAGCTCCCTGAACAGCTATCCCAACATTGGCTGCTTTTAAAGCGGGCGCATCGTTAATTCCGTCTCCAATAAAACCGACGTCATATTTTTTTTCTAAAGTTTTAATTATTTTATATTTTAAATCCGGAGATATCCTTGCAAAAACAAAATTATCTTCGCAAGCTGTTTCAAAATCTTCTTTAAGCATTTTTTGCAATTTTTCGCCAGAAATAACATCTTCTAAATTAGCTATAAGCCCGACTTTTTTTGCAATATAACCTGCCGCTTCTTTGCTGTCGCCGGTAATAATTTTTATTTGAACTCCAAGTTTTTTTGCCAGCCTTATGGCATCTTCAGCAGTGCTTTTTATCGGGTCTTCAAAAACAAAATATCCTAAAAATGTAAGAGCTTTTTCATCTTTATCTGAAATTTTTTCTGTGTCACAGCTGACTTTTTTAAATGCTATTGCCAAAACTCTTTTTCCCTCTAATCCATCCTTTTCAATGTCTTCTTTAATTTCTTTCCTGTCAAAATTTCCGCTAAATTTTATGCAAGACTTCAAAATGGCTTCTGAAGCGCCTTTTACAATTAATATTTTTTCTTTTTTATTATCTTCAACTAAATAACTTGATTTCATTCTAAAAGAATCAAAAGGAACATCTAAAATTGTTGTAAATTTTTTGGACTGTCGCGCAATATCATCTCCAACCCTTTCAATAACAGCTAAATCAAACGGATTAAAACTGTCTGCATCGGAGCTTAAAAAACCATACAAAAGGCATTTGTTTTTATCTGAAGAAACAATTTTTGAAAGCGAAAGCTTGTTTTGAGTTAAAGTTCCTGTTTTATCTGCGCAAAGAATTTCAATGTTTCCCAAGTCTTCAATTGCTGAAAGCCGCCTTACAACTACTTTTTCTTTTGCCAATTTTAAACTTCCGCGAGACAAAGCAAATGCCACAACTGCAGGCAGGGCTTCAGGCAGAATGCTTACTATTAAAGCCACGCAAAAAAGCGCAAAATTAAAAATATTGGCTGTTCCTTTTATAATTAAGTTAAGCAAAAAAACAATAATAATTGTTGCAACAACAATTTTTAAAATCAGCCTGGAAAAATAAAAAAGGTCTTTTTCGTAAACTCCTTTCTGCCGCTCTTCTGAAATTGCGCTTGAGATTTTTCCTAAAGCAGTATTTTTTCCAATAGAAACAACTATGCCCTCTGCCCTGCCTGAAACAACCTGGGTTCCGGCAAAAAGAATATTTTCTGCATTAAAAATTTCTTCTGTTTTTTTTAGCAATAATTCGCATTTTTTTTCAACTGGAGCCGATTCTCCTGTTAATGCCGATTCGTTTACCAAAAAGTTTTGTATTTTAGACAATCTCAATTCGGCAGGCGCCACGTCGCCAGCTTTTAATAAGACAATATCCCCCAAGGTTAAATATTTTTTATCAATAAATTTCTCTTTTCCTGCTTCGCCCGAGCCTCTGCCAGAGGCGGACCTTAAAACTTTAACTTTTTGAGGAATGAATTTTTTTAAAAGAGAAATAGCTCTTTCTGCTTTATGCTCCTGAAAAAATCCAATAGAAACATTTAATGCAACGAAAGTTAAAATTACTGCTCCGTCAATTTTTTGGCCAACAATAAAAGATATTAAGCTGGCAATAAAAAGAAGATAAAAAAACGGCGATTTAAATTGTCTTTTTAAAATATCAATAACGCCAACTCCCCTTTCTTTAGTTTCATTAAGGCCATATTTTTTCTGGCGCAAAGCCACCTCTTTTTCTGAAAGCCCCGACTTTGAAGTATTTAGGTCATTAAGGGTTTCCTCAACGCTTTTGTTTGTAAATTCAGAAAATGGCATTTGTTTTTAAAAATATCTCTGTAAGCAAAAAAACTATATAAATAAAAAGCAAAAACAATCCTTCCTTTTTAGTAATTTTTTTATCGGATTTAATAAACAAAAGAGAGAATACGGCAGCTATTATTAAAAATATGCGCGCAATTAAAAATGGAGAGAAATCTTTAATTTCAAAGGGAGCAACAATGGCAATAATTCCTAAAACCAAAGTGGCGCAAACTATCACGCTGCCCATTAGGTCGCCCAACACGAGCCAGTTTTCTTCTTTTCTGGCTGAAATTATTGAGAAATAAGTTTCAGGAAAACAATTGCCCAGCCCCACAATTAAAATGCCCACCAGCGAAAGAGAAATTCCTAAATTTGCTGAAAAATATTGGGCAGATTCCACAACCGCAAAAGATGACAGTAATAACAAAACCAAAAGAATAACTATTTCTAATAAATTTTTCAAAAAACTTTTAAATCCTCTAATTGGACTGCTTTGTTTGCCTGAATATGTTTTTTTAAATCTTTCCTCTTTTGAAAAAAGCCAAAAAGAATAAAAACCAAAAGCTAAAATTAATATAACGCCGTCTATTCTGTCTAATTTGCTGTCAAAAATTAAAAGCAAAGGCAAGACAGCTATGACAGTAGTGAAAATAGCAGACTTTTGCACCATATCGCTTTTAGCCGAAAGTCCCTTTTTACTGAAAAATACAGCGATTGCCAAAACAAGTGTTAAATCAACTAAGTTTCCTCCAAGAATATCGCCAAAGGCAAGTTGAGGCATTCCCTGCAAGGCGGCATTAAGGTCAACAAATAAATTTGGCAAAGAGGCCGCAAAAGCCATTACAAAAAAAGCGATTATAAATTCGCGCCAATGAAGATATTTTGCTATATCAACCAAAGATTTAACTAAGCGCGAGCTTAGCCAAGACAAAATAAAACAGGAAAATAAAAATATAAATACAACGAAATACCAAGCCATAATAACGAAAATTTTCAATTATCAATTCTCAATTTTCATTAAATTTTAAATTTTAAAATTAGAAATTTAATAGAAATTAGAAATTAAGAATTAGAAATTTAGTTTACAAAGTATATTATTTCATAAATTACTCCAAACAAAAAAACCAAAGACAACGGATAAATTATTATATTTTTCCCGCCGATTTTTTTATAAATCAGCAAAATTAAAATGCCGTTAATGCCTAAAATAACTCCCCCTATTAAAGATATTAATGGAACAAAAGATTTAAATCCCAACAGAAAAAGCATCAGCGGAGTAAAGCAAGTAATCACAAATGCCTGCCAATGCTTAATTTTTAAGTCGTACATTAAAACTTTTTTAAAAACAATTCCCTGAGCAATAAATGCGGTAAATGTTGCCAGCGCCCCAAACAAAAGGGAAAACGAGGCAAATCCATTTCCTAAAAATTTTTTTAGCCCGGTTAAAGCCAATTGGTCTGTTTGGCTGCCTGTAATTGAAAGCACTAATAAAACAAACAAAAAATAAAAAACTGAAATTAATATGGTAGATATTATAACTATTTTTTTAAGATGTATTTTGCCTTTGCCTAACATTTCTTCTATTTCTGGTATTAATCCAATTCCCCATAAAGCAAAAAGCAAAGGCCCATAAGGCAGAAAAAAATTATCAAATCCTAAAATATTTTGAGCAAAAATATTGCTTAATTTTATCTGTGAAAATCCTTCTATAAAAACTAAAAATAACGATAAAAAAAGCAGAATTATAATCCAAAACTCAACCTTAGAAATTAATTTTATGTCAAAATAAATAATTACGCTTACTAAACAAAAATAAATAAGCGCATATAAAAAACTGCTTCCTGAAAACATTGGCTGAAAAACCGACGTTAAAAATTGGCTAGCGATAAGCAAATAAACCAGCAACACCCCAAAGCTTCCTAAAATCATCAACAGCATTGTAAAAATTTGCGGCCATTTTCCTAAATAATGCCCCACAAAACCTGGGAACCTTTTAAAATCGGGTGTCTTCAAGCTTATTTCGCAAAAAATAAAATTAATTGTTAAAATTAGGGCGGTTAAAACCAAAAAATATAAAAGCATCAGCCAAATGCCAACCCTCATTGCAATATAAGGCAGAGACAAAAATCCAACGCCAATCATGCCGCCAGAAAAAACAGAAACAGGATAAACATAATTTTTAAAAAAATTATTTTGCATTCCTTTATTATACTGCAAAAAAATTACAATAGGTAGCGCGCGCTATAAATGGACAAAACACAAAAATATGATAAAATAATAGAAAATCATTAAAGCCCTCATCGTCTAGCGGCCAGGACACATGGTTCTCAACCATGTAACAGGAGTTCGATTCTCCTTGAGGGCGCATTATAAATTCTCAATGGACTACAAAGATTTGCAGGCCGGCCAAAACAAAGAAAACTTTTGGTTTAAATCAAAAAATAATTTGATTGAAGTTTTAATGCAAAAAATATGTCTGGCTACGCCAGATCTCGCAAAGCGAGACAAAAATGAAAAACGCTTAAAAATTTTAAATGTTGGAGCAGGCGCCGGAGACGATTTAAAAATATTAAACAAATTTGGCAATGTCTATGTTGTTGATATTAACCAAAATGCGCTTTTGTTTGTTGATAAAAAATTATGCGTAGAAAAAAGACTTGCAGATGCCTGTAGCTTGCCCTACGATAATAATTTTTTTGACATTGTTGTTTCGTTTGACGTTTTTGAGCATATTAAAAATGACAAAAGGGCGGTTAGTGAAATTTACAGGGTATTAAAAGATAATGGCGCTTTAATTTTTACTGCGCCTGCATTCCAGTTTTTATTTAGCAGCCACGACAAAGCGCTAAACCACCAAAGAAGATATAATAAAAAAAACATTAAACTTCTTTTGTATAAATTTAGCAATTTAAAAATTTTCTATTGGAATTTTTTATTGTTTATACCAATAGCCGCCATAAGATTATTTAATAAAAAAGCGTCTCCAAAAATTGACAATGCAAATTTATATCCATGGCTAAACGCTCTTTTTTATAAATTATTATCCGTGGATAATTTTTTGATTAAAAATGGCATTTCGATGCCCATAGGATTAAGCATTGCTGGATTTTGCTATAAGTTGTCAAAATTACCGCTGTAATTTATTTATTTCTTTAAATTTGCGTCGTAATCTGGCGGAATCTGCCAGTAATTAATTATATATTGCGCTAAATCTTTAAAAATTGGAGCTGCTGAAAGGCTTGATTTTGGAACTTTAGGATTGTCTAATTTTACTAATATTAAAAACTGCGGATTTAAAGCTGGCGCGAAGCCCACAAAACTTTGAATTGTTTTATCAGGATAATATCCTTTTTTATCTCTAAATGGAATTTCGGCTGTTCCAGTTTTTCCGGCAATATAATAGCCCGAGATTTTTGCTTCACTGCCAAAGCCCTTTTCCACGACGTTAATCATCATAGCCGTAACTTGAGATGCTGTCTGCTGAGAAATAATCTGTTCTGAAAATTGAGGGTTTGTTAAAACTTCACTGCTATCGCGCGTAATTTTTTCAACCACATATGGCTTAACCAATCTGCCGCCGTTTGCTATAGCGCCAAAACCTCTGACTATTTGTATTGGAGTAAGATCAATTCCCTGTCCAAAAGAAGCAGTTGCAAACTCTATATCGCGGCCATTTTTTAAAGCATCGTTTCTGGAATAAACTTCTCCCTGCAAATCAATGCCAGTTCTTTCTGAGAAGCCAAACTTATTCATATATTCTAAATATGTATCGCGAGACACTTGCTGTGAAACAAATACAGCTCCAGTGTTAATTGATTTTTCTAAAACGCCAGCCATTGTTTGTTTGCCATATACAGCGTGGCCGAAATTCCAAATTACATTATGGCCAATTTTAACAAATCCTTTGTCTGTAAAAGTTGTCTCTGGATTTACTTTTCCTTCATTTAAAGCAATCGCCATAGTGAAAGGTTTCATTATAGAGCCTGGCTCAAAAAGTTTTTGGACAACCGAATTTTGAAAAATTTCAAAATCTTTTTCTTTTGAATATTGGTTTAGATTAAATGCCGGAAAATTAACTATTGCCAGTATTCTTCCAGAATCCGGTTTTATAACTATAATTTGCCCAGATTCCATACTTAATTTATTCTGGGCTTCTTTTAATAAAGATTCTGCCTCAAATTGTATATTGTAATCTATAGTTAAATAAAGATTTGAGCCGTCTAAAGAAATCTGTCCGTCATTTGAAAAAATAGCATCTAACCCCTTTTTTTCTTCTTTAATGCCGGATTTACCTTTTAAAATATCGTCATAATAACCCTCTATGCCATATTGCCCTTTTCCTTCCGAGCTGGCAAAACCTATTACCTGTGATGCCAGCCCCTCTTGAGGATAATACCTAACAGGAATATTCTGCCAATATAATCCCTTCAAATTTAACGCTTTTATTTTTTGAGCCTGTTCTTCTGACAAGCCCTTTTTTATTATTGTATAAGAAACTTCTCTTTCAATTTTTGATAATATTGATTCTTTTGGCTCTCCAATTTCTTTGCTCAAAAGCTCTGCAAAGTTATTTTTATCATCAATCTCTTTTAGGGTTGCCGTCGCAGTCCACCCGTTCTGATTAATTGCTAAGCTTTTTACCTCGCTTGAAACCCCAGATCCCTTGTTTTTTTGGCTGTCAAAGGAATAAATTTCGCCTCTGGAGCCCTGCGCTTCTTTAAAACCTGCCTGCTGGCCCAAAGCCTGCGCCTGATAAAATTTATGATTTATTATTTGCAGAAAAAACAAGCGGCTAATAATAGCCGCCGCAAATAAAAAAAATGCCAATAAAATTATATTTATCCTAAAATTTCTCATTTGCGATTTTTCTGCATCTACTTAGCCTTTGCCAAAGATGTGTCCAAAATTTGTATATATTTAACTTCTTTTACTTTTTCAAAACTTAATTGCTGGGTCTTTTCTTTAATTGTTCCCATAAATCCTGTTTTGGCAAAATTAACTTCTAAATTTTTGCCCTCTCCTAAAACGCTGTCTAATTGCCTCTGATAATTTTTAATAGTATATGAGCCGTTTATTAAGCTGTTCATTTCAAAAACATAAAAAATTGACAGAGCGCCGATTATCAAAGCCCCAAAAAATAAAAAGGGGTTAATTTTATTGCGCGCAGATGAATAAGTTAATGTTGCTGTTGTCATATTTTTATAATTGCCCTTAGTTTGGCTGAACGAGCTCGAGGATTAATTTTTGCCTCTGCAAGCTGCGCCATAACCGGCTTTTTAGTTAATATTTTTACTTTGCCCATTTCTTTAAAAAAGTTTTTTACAATTCTGTCTTCTAAAGAATGAAAAGATATTACCACTAATCTTCCTCCCGGAGATAAAACTGAAAATGCCTGCGGTAAAACTTTTTTTATATTTTCTAATTCATCGTTAACTGCAATTCTCAATGCCTGAAAAGTCCGCGTGCTATAATGAATTTTCCCCCTTCCCGATTTCATCGAGGATCCTCGACCAGTAGGTCGGGACCAATATGTTGGCGGCGTCGCGTCTTTTATAATTTTTATTAATTGAAATGTGGTTTTAATTCTTCCCTGCTTTCTTTGTTCTGCTATATTTTTTGCAATTTTTTTTGCAAACTTTTCTTCGCCATACTCTTTTAATATTTTTTCTATCCTTTCTTCTGGCCACTCATTAACGATTTTCTCTGCAGTTAAATAATTTATCTCATCGTTATACCTCATATCTAAACCCTGGTCTATTTGAAAAGAAAACCCTTTATGCGTTCCTTCCAGCTGGGCCGAAGACATTCCTAAATCCATCAATATTCCGTTAACCGGCGCAAAATTTTTCCTTTCAATTATTTCTGTTAAATTTGTGTAAGAATCATTAACTAAAATTATTCTGTCTTTATAAGAAGCCTGTAGCCGCTTGCTTTGAACAATTTGCTGAGGATCCAAGTCAATTCCTAAAACTTTGCCGTTTGGACCATTTTTCAAAAGAATGTCTTCTGCATGGCCTCCTTCGCCTATTGTGCAATCAACAAAATTTTCGTTTGCTTTTGGGTTTAAATATTCTAAAACCTCTTTTTTAAGAACTGCTGTGTGTATCATTTTAAATTCCAAATGACCCTAATTTTGAAACAATTTCATCAACCTCTTTTTCAGCTTTCTTTTTATAAATTTCCCATTTTGCAGAATCCCATATTTCTAACCTGTTTGACAAACCGCAAATTGTTATATTCTTCTTTAACCCGGCATATTCTTTCAAATAATCTGGAACTAATATCCTTCCAAGCTTATCTAACGCAACCTCCATTGCTCCTGCCAACATCATTCTTGCAAAAGACCTGGCTCCTGCTTCGCTTATTGTAAGCGAGCTCCATTTGCCAGATTCTATTTTCCATGCGTCTTGAGTATACACAAAAAGACAGCCGTCAATTCCTCTTGTAATTATCACTTTATCGCCCAGCTCTCCTCTAAATTTTGCAGGCAAAGCCAACCGCTTTTTATTATCAATTGTGTGTTCGTATTGGCCTATCAACATAGAACTACTAAATTACTAATTCTTACCAATATACTAATTCGTAAAAATTTGTAATTAATATATTCGTTTTTATTCGTAATTCGTAGGAAAGATTTCCACAGAAATCTTAAGTTTTCCCATAGTTATCCACTTTTATCCACTACATATCCTTTATAGCCCTTTTTATGACACTCAGTCAACACTTTTGCCAAAAACCCTATTTTAGTCGTAAATGAACTTATTTATCCACTGTTTATTCACATCTATTAAAACAGCTCAGACAGGTCTGAGCCATTTAAAGTAAATTGACGCAATAAAAAAGCCTTTGAGAATTTCAAAGGCTTGTACTGTGGTCTCGCCCCCAACCTATATGTATTAGTTGGAGATCCGATAACCGCTTTGGTTTTTTACAAAACCCCTAACACCTGAAGCTCATTAACCTTGACGTCCTGTCCGGCTGCGAAGCCGAGAGCGAAGATTTGCGATAGCAAATCTTGAATCCGTGGCTTGTCGAACAACGCGTTCAAGTCCATCAGTGCCCTGTACGTTTTGGCGTACGGACACTCGATGTTACGGAAGACCTGATCTTTGAAGACCACTTCACACATGGCGACAATCTTGGCACCCGCATAGGCATTAACGTCCCACTGCTTACGGGCGTCAGTTGCCGACAGAGTATCGCAGGGCGCAACCCAGTGCTTCATTCCATTGTCGGGATTCGCATTAGCAAACTCAACGACCATCAAATTGACTCTAACTTCGTCGCTCATCGCGATTCTCCTTATTTAGGCTCACTCTCAATTACGCAAAACGCAAAACTTCAAGTTTACTGATATTTACAATGTTAATATTAAGATAACATATTACAAAACTTTGTCAATACCCCTTGTCGCACAATAGAATTTCGCAATAAATAAAATATCGCTATATTATAACATCATATCATAACATCACGCATCATATCTCTGTGTAATAAATATGCGTACGCACACTTATTACACAGACTATACAAAAATATAAAATTTTTATAAAACTTTTAAATTCTGTAAGCACTTCTAATTTTTTCTAGTAATAATTTGTCCTCAATTTTCTCTGCTGTAAAAAAATATATTTGTTTATTGTTCAATCCTAAAAAATCCTTTAAAATTTTAATTTCATTTTTACAATCAAAGGGATGAAGCCAGACGCTCTTTTGTGAAGAATAAAACCCCAACTCTTTCAATTTTCGCCTAAATGCATCTCTTTTAGTCCTTTGTATATTTGGAATATCAAAAGCTACAACCCTAATTTTTCCATCCCATTTTTTAGGTTTTTTAATTCTGAGTTCTAAAATTTGATACCTCTTCATTATTTTTATACCCTTTTCCGTCGGTATAATTTTAATATCAAACCCATCTTCTTCGATTTTAATTAATCCTTTTCTCTTTAAATAGTAAAATGCGCTTCTGAATTTTTCGTAATCGTTTTTTTGTTTATACTTTGATTCTTTAAACATAATCTTTGCCAAACGATAAAGAAAAAGCGGCGAGGTTGCGGCCACAGAAATTATTCCGACAACAAGCAAATATTCTAATATTTTTCTAGAAAAATTACTTTTCATTTGTTTAGATAAGTGTTACTCCTTATTAAATGTTGCCTCTTAATTAAATGTTGCCTCTTAATATTTGTGTAATAAATATGCGTACGCATATTTATTACACAAGATTCTTTTTTTATAATATATTTTATAACATTTACAGAACATTTTACATATTACAGAAAGCTGATATTTTGAGTTTGAGTTTTACTGGATTACCTACTCTTTAATCGGATTTATCATTATTTCAAATGTTTCTGAATTAATTTGAAATCTGTCGCCTTTTTTTATTTTGTCTGCAATCAGCGCTTCTGCCACAGCATTTTCTATTTTATCCTGCACCACCCTTCTCATTTCTCTGGCGCCAAACTCTGGCTTATATGAAAGCTGCACAATTTTTTCTTTTAAGTTTTCTGTAATCTCAAAATCAATTTCTTTTTCTTTAAGATTTTTTTGCAAAGCCCCCAGCATTAATTCTGATATTTTCAATAAATTTTCTTTTGTCAGCGGACTAAAAATTACTGTTGCGTCAAAACGATTTATAAATTCTGGCTTAAAAATTTTCTTTTCAAAAAGTTCGCCTATAAGTTTTTGCTTATCTATTGTTCGGCCAGCTTCAACTTCTTTAAAAATTGTTTCAGACCCTGCGTTTGAAGTGCAAATAATTATTGTATTTGTAAAAATAACTTTTCTGCCCTGTCCGTCTGTGATATACCCCTCGTCAAAAACTTGCAAAAATAAATTTAAAATATTTGGATGGGCTTTTTCAACTTCGTCTAATAAAATTAAAGAAAATGGATTATCTCTTACGGGCGTTGTTAAAAGCCCCTGTTGCTCAACTGGAGATACTGCCCCAATTAAACGGGGAATGTCTGAAATCTGCTGAAACTCTGACATATCAATTCTTATCATTTTGTCCTCATTGCCAAAATAAATCTGGGCCAATGCTTTTGATGTTTCTGTTTTTCCAACACCCGTGGGACCCATAAACAAAAATGTTCCCATTGGCCTTTTTTTAGAAGCAATGCCAGCCCTTGCCCTTCTCATGGCAATAGATATTTCTTTTACTGCTTCCTCTTGATTAACAATTCTCTGGTGTATAAGATTTTCTAAATTAAGCAAAACTTCTTTTTCTTTAAATTCCATTTTTCCAACAGGAATTTCAGTTTTATTTGAAATAATTTCAGCTATATGATGAGGCAGTAAAATTTTTTCTTTTAAAGTTCTCAAGTAAACCGCAGACTCGTCTAAAATATCTATGGCCTTTTTGGGAAAATGGGCGCTTGGCATATAGCGCGAGGTTAAATTAACAATTTCCCTTATTGCAGGATAAGTTATCAAAATTTTGTTTTTATATTCTAATCCTAAAGCCAAGTCCTGCAAAATTAAAATTGTTTCTGATTCTGATATTTCTGAAACTTCAACCTTTTGGAAAAGAGAAAAAAAAGAAGGATTTTTTTCAACCTTATTGTGCAGCCCGCTGTAGTCTGTAATACCAATAAATTGAAAATTTTGAATAGGCAAATATTTTGCCAGTATGCCAGAAATATCGGCTGCTCCGGGTTTTGCAACTTCTTGCTCTAAATAGTTATCAATATTTTCAATCACTAAAATAACGTTTCCTGCGGCAAGAGTTTCCTGAAAAATCTGGTCCAGCGCTGTTTCTAATTTTTCTGGATCCTGAATTTGGGAAAGCAACGCAACCATATCTAATTCAACCACTCTTTTATTGTTTAACTCCGGCAAATTTTCGCCCAAATAACATTTTTGCGCCAAAGCCTCAACTATGCTTTTTCTTCCTGTGCCGGGGTCGCCAATCAATAAAACATTCGTTAAGCTTGATCTGGCTAAAATCATTTCAACCTCGTTGATTTCTTTTTTATGGCCTATAATTTGCCCAAAAAAACTTTTACTTACAATGTTTCTCCAATCAATAGAAAAACGGTCTAAAGTTACTGTAAATCCAGAAGCCCAATCTTTTCCCAGAGAACCTAATTTTGCCAAATTATCAAGCAACCACGGCTTCAAAGAAAACTCTTGAGCTGTTTCTATTAAATCCAGCCACAAGGTTATATTTTCAATATCCTTTTCTTTTAAATCAGAATTCATTAAAACTTCCTTAAAAAATTCGTTATGCTTTGCCAAGCCAACCAAAATTTCTTTTTCTCCAATTTTATTATGTCCCCTTTCAATAGAAACAGACATTGCTTCTTTTATTGTATTTTCAAAATCCTCAGAAAAAGATCCAACGTGAATTTCCCCGCCTGCGACAGCAGGCTGCCTCTGCAGTTTTTCTAAATAATTTTTTAAGTCTGTTTGAAGTTTTACAACATCCAGCCCCAGCCTGAAAATAATTAATTTTATGTCTTTACTGGTTTTAATTGCGGAATAAAAAAGCGACGCTGAATTAATTTCAAAAGTTTTTCTTTTTTTGCATAATTTTATTGCGTCTTCAACAGCCTCGCAAGCTTCTAAGTTCAGAAACTCCGCTAAGTTATAATTTTCTGGATTTAAAATAGCATCTTTAAGATTGATATTTATCTCTGGTTTTTTAATTTTAAAATTAAAAAATAAAGAAAGCTCAAAAAATAAAAGGTAAAAAATTAAAAAAATAACAGAAGTTTTTATCGCAGAAGCTTCAGAGACAACTGCAAAAAAAGAAATAAAAACAAAAAACAAAGATATAATAAATAAAAACAGAAAAATCGTTCTGAAAAATTCAACATATCTAAAAAGAAAAAATCTTTTTGTTTTAACTGCCCTTAAAATCTGTGTTTTTTTAATATTAAAATTCATAAAATAAAAATTATTCCGGCGATTATTATAAGGGGAATGACCAGCCATAATAAAATAATAATGGGGCCTGAAATAAAAATAATAAATTGAAAAATAATTCCGACTATTATCAAAACAATCCTGCAGAGAGCTCCTAAAATTCTTGAAAAAGTGTTAGAGATAAGCGTATTAAAAAACTCTTTTACATCAAACCCTTTTGGGTATTGCCACTTATACCTTCTCCACGGCGAGAAAAGAGTTAAAAACAAAAGAGGAATGGAAAAATAGTTTGAACCAAACGAAAGATAATTTTTCCAGGCCGAAAACAAAAATTTTGGCATTTCATAAAAATGCCACAAAAACCATAAAACAAAAATATTTTGATTTTCCGATGTTTCCATAATCTATTTCTATGTTTTCATCAATTTTATCCCAATTCCAGAAACTGCGCCACCCCCTAAAATAAAAATACCTGCTAAAATTGACCAGCTAAACAAATTTAAAATTTTTGCAATCGTGTCTGGCGGAATCATTTGCCCAATTTGCGAGCTAACAGCATTTTGAATTTGGCTTTGAATTTGGTTCTGTATATCAAGCGGATTCGTGTTTTTTTGCGATGGTTTTTCTATGCTTGAATTCATAAAAACCAAAGGCGCTGAAGTCTTAGCGGTAAAAATATTATAAGACTGCCAAAGCGTCCACCCAATTAAAATTAAACCCAAAGTTAATAAAATATAACCTAAAATTTTATTAGAATACATTGTTGTTTAGCAATTCTCGGCGGATATCTTCTGGAACTGGAATTTCTTCGCCTGGTTTTGAAATTCCAGGATACCGCCAAGCGCTGATTATTTTTCTAACCTGCTTATTGTCTTTATACATTATCCAAATTTCTCCCGGCGCCTTTCTCGGCCGCGACCACGCATTTTTTAAGCTTATCTGTTTTGCTTTAAAAAATGTTTTATTGGTTTTCATCACCGCCATAGTTCCCGGCGCAATTCCCTTTTCTTTTCTTTCTGGCCTATAAAGTATAGCCAGCAGTTTTTGCTTTGAAAGCCCGTACTGCTTCATTTTTATTTTTGCATGCTCTGTCCATAAAAGTTTTTTATATGCGCCTGCCATAATTTTGGTGGACAGTGCAAGAATCGAACTTGCGACCTCTCCGATGTGAACGGAGCGTTCTGCCTCTGAACTAACTGTCCGAATATATCTAACTGCCCATTAAAACATTTTACCACTTTTGTAATAAAAAATCACATATTTAACAAAAAAATAATCCCATGACCTTGCGGACATGGGATTAAACAACGAAGACGTTCATGGGGCACCTCCTATTGAGATAGTTAAAGTTAATACTTGTGGATCTCCTTATCTAGGAATTCCGAGCGTTCTTGAAAATCCATTCCTTTGATATTCTCAACAATTTTATGCTTGCCTAATACAGTCTCTTGACAAGGGCTCTTGATTTGCTATACTTAATTTGAGGTATCAAGTCTCGGAACTACATTCGTAAGAATCCGCAAAAAACAATCTCAAATTTGGGGTTGTTTTTTGTTTTTGATATAATAAATTTGCGGAGACGTGGGAGAGTATTGCTGCACGGTTGCAACCCTGACTTGATATCTCATGGATTCTTTCATCAGAATGTGGTTCAACTCCACTGCTCTCCGCAGCAAAAAAGCCCCTTTTCATAGGAGCTTTTTTGTTTATTCAAAATTATTTTATCTCAACTTTGGCGCCGGCTGCCGTGAATTTTTTTACAATTTCATCGGCCTCTTCTTTCTTAACTCCCTCTTTCACCATTTGAGCTGTTCCTGCTGCGGCGGCGTCAACCAAATCTTTTGACTCTTTCAATCCTTTTGCAGTTATATCCCTCACAACTTTAATAACCTCAATTTTCTGGGCTCCAACATCTTTTAATTCAACATTAAATGATGTTTTTTCTTCAACTGGGCCAGCTGCTGGTCCCGCTACAACTGCTACTGGAGCTGCTGCTGAAACTCCAAATTTATTTTCTAAAACCTTTACTAATTCTGCCAATTCTACAATTGACATTTTTTCTATTTCTCCAACTAATTTTTCAAATTTAGCTGGAACGTCTATTTTTGTTTCTTCTGCCATAATTTTTATTTTAATTATTTTTTATTTTCTCTTATTTTATCCAACACTCTTACAAAACTTGCCATTGAGCTGGCAATAGAACCAACCAGCCTGCCCAAAAGCTCATTCTTTGTTGGCAAATTTGCCAATGCCAATACTCTTTCTCTTTCTATAAATTCCCAGCCCGAGGCTGGTCCGCCTGGAGCGGAAAAAATGCCTCCTAAAATTTTAAAACTTTCGTTTGTTTTTGAAAATTGGTTTGAAATTCGAGCTGGAGCAATTTCATCTTCTACCCCAAATACTAAAGCTAACTGGCCAGGTATACTATTTTTTATTTTGTTCCAAAAAGAGATATTAGATTGCCCAAAAGCAACTCTTATTAATGTTTTTTTTCCAATTTTAAGCAGGCAGCCAGCCTCTTTTAAATTCTTTCTTAAATTAAACAATTCTTTAGAGTTTACTTTTGAAAAATCAGCAAAAATAACTGATTTCTGATTTGAAATTTTTTCTTTTAAATCTTTTATCTGTTTTTGTTTTTGTTCTTTTGTAAGCGACATAGCAATTTTAAATTTTCAATTAATTTTTAATGACTAAATTTTAAAAACAAAAAATCTACGAATTAACGCAGACAAAACGAGGAAGATATTTGCCCGCCAAAAGCTTCGCATTTAGGCGGGTGAACCTCGGCAGGATTTATAGTTTTAGCTAACCTGCTGTCTGCGGACTATTTAACTAATATACTAATATATTTAATCTTAATCTATAATTAAAAATATGTCAATATCTTGCTGCATTATGCTGCAATAAAGTTTCGCTGAATATAGTTCTGCCGTTTGTTAAATAAAACCAATATTTTGTTTGTTTTGGGTAAATGGCAGCTATTATAGAATCTAATCCTGGGTTTGAAATCGGGCCTTTTGGCAATCCTTTATATTTATATGTATTGTAAGGCGAATCAATTTTTGTGTCTTTTATTGCCACTCCAGGATCATTTTTACCGGTAATATAATTTATTGTGGCATCAACCTGTAAAGGCATGCCAACTGAAAGCCTTTTCCATAAAATTCCAGAAACAATTTTTTTCTCATTTAAGCTCTTTACCTCTTTTTCAATTATTGAAGCCATTGTTATAATTTCAAAAACAGATTTTTCCTGCTTTGCAATTTCTGTCCTTAAATCTGGGGTTAGTTTTTGGCGAAAATTTAGCAAAGCGGCTTTAAAAATATCCTCTGTTGACTCGCCTTCTGAAACCTGATAAGTGTCTGGAAAAAAATATCCTTCTAAATTCATATCTTCTGGCTTATCTTTTAAAAAAGAAAATTCATTTGAAAAATCTTTTTTCACGGCCGCTGTAAACTCTTCTTCATTTAAAATTTTATTTTCTTTAAAATATTTTTTAATATCGGCTAAATCCCATCCTTCAGGAATGGTAACAGTTTGTTTTATAACATCCCCTGAAACAAATTTTTTAATAATTTGAGCGGTTGACATTGAAGAAGACAAGGTATATTTGCCTGCCTGCAGTTTAGAATGTTGAAGAGTTAAAATAACATACCCCCTGAAAAAATAATTGCTTTTTATAATGCCAAGTTTTTGAAGCTCTATTGCAATTTCGTCGTCACCCATTCCTTTTTTGGCAGAGTAAACAATTGTTTCTTTGGGCGACAAACTAACCGGAATATATACTTCCCATACAACTAAAATCAGCGCAATAGCGCCAATAATATAAAAAACCCTTAACGGCCATTTCATTATTTTTTTATATTTATTAAATCTAAACCTCATAATAATTTTCCTTGCCTTAGGGCTTTGGCTACGCTTAAAGCTTTTGCCTCGCCGTTTTTTGTAAGCATAAAAATTGTTGTCGGGTCCCCTATTATGAATCCTTCATTTCTTAAAGAGCGCAGCGGCCTGTCTAGTTTGCGCGAATCAGGCCAAACAGGATACCTTTGAAACTTTATTGCATCTGGAAATAAAATAAAGCACTCTTTAACCAGCCTGTCAAAACTGCATTCTTCATTGTTTGAAATTATATAATATATGCAAAAAAGAATCAAATCATTTACAGAATAAGCCAAATTTTTACTTGTTTTCTTTTGCATATTATGCAAAAATTTTTACTTTCTACAATTTCATTTCTAAGCAATGATATTTGTGGCCGTCGTATGAGCCGTGATAATCCATTAATTTAAATCCATTTTTAGAATAAAAATCCAAAATATTGTATTCAGAAAAAGAATAAACGCGCAAAGCGCCAGCTCCCCTGTCTTTGCTAAATTGTTTGGCAAAATTTATAAGCTCTGTGCCGTATCCGTTTGAGGTAAAGCCCTCCCTAATTGCTAAAGTTTCAATATGCATGCCGTTTCTGCGAAACTTTAAGCTTATTACGCCAAATATTTTTTCGTTGTCTTCTAAAACAAAGTAATCCCCTCTTTCAATTTGCAAGGTTATAAAATTTTCTGTATCCCACACAAAATCTGCCATATTTAAATGCAGCTGCTTTGTAATTTCTAAAATTTCTTTTATATCCTTTAGCTCTGCCTTTCTGATATTCATTACTGGATTATACCAGATTTTTTTAAAAAAATACACATTTTGTTTGCATACTTGAAAAAACCTTAAAAAGTGTTAAAATAAAAAAATATTGGAAAATATACAAAAAAAATATTGCGGGGTCGTCTAACGGTAGGACAACGGGTTTTGGTCCCGTTTATTTAGGTTCGAATCCTAGCCCCGCAGCTTTGTTAAAAAATATTTATAATAAGTTTAAAATAATTAATTCCAGCGAACTAATATATTTTATATAAGTTCGTTTGGTGCGGGGGTAAATGAAAATAACAGATACAATTTTTGCGTTTATTTGCGGATTGGCTGTTGCATGGATAGCTTCTGATTTTTTAAAAGGATATGGAGCTTATTTCAGGGTTTACGCGCTTGGCTTATATTTTCTGCTTCCGATAATTTCTTTAATCTGCTTGCAGTTGGCTAATTTGATAGGAAAAAAAATACTATTTATTTTTCAGGCAGCAAAATTTTTTTTAGTAGGCGTATTCGCAACAATTGTTGATTTAAAAATTTTTCAGGTTTTAATATGGTTCTTTTCTTTTTTTCTTTTTAAAGACCAGCTAATAGCAAAAGGAATTTCTTTTTTAATAGCAACATATGCTAAATATTGGGGCAACAAACACTGGGTATTTGAAAAACCTGAAAAAGAAAACCAGCGCAAAGAAATTATCAAATTTTTTGTGATAACTTTAGTGGGATTAGCAATAGATGTTGGCTCTTTTTACTATTTTACAAAAATAATGGGTCCGCAATTTGCAACGCCAGTTAACATTTGGACAGAATTAAGCGTGATTTTTGCGGCGTTAACATCATCGCTTTGGAATTTTTTAGGATATAAATTTATAGTTTTTAAAAAATGAATAATTTAGTTTTATACAGAAAATACAGGCCGCAGAGCTTTTCAGAAGTTGTTGGCCAGGAGCATATAGTGCAAACGCTTACCAATTCAATTTCTGGAAAAAATATTTCACACGCTTATTTATTTTCAGGCCCCAGGGGTTCAGGCAAAACAACAATAGCAAGATTGTTTGCCAAAGCTGTAAATTGCCAGGACGATTCTTCTTTTGAGCCGTGCAATAAATGTTCTTCGTGTTTAGAAATTATGCAGTCAAAATCAATGGATTTAATTGAAATTGACGCCGCTTCACACACGGGAGTTGACGATATAAGAGAATTAATAGAAGGCATTAAATTTTCGCCTGTAAAATCAAAATATAAAATTTTTATAATTGACGAATGCCACCAGTTAAGCAAATCAGCCGCAAATGCTTTGTTAAAAACTTTAGAAGAACCGCCAGCCCACGCTATATTTTTATTGGCAACCACCGAAGCTCATAAAATGATTGCCACTATAATATCAAGATGCCAAAGGTTTGATTTTAAAAAACTGCAAGTTACTGAAATTATAAAAAAATTAGAATTTATTTCTAAAAAAGAAAACATAAAATTTGAGGATTCTGCTCTGTCTTTAATTGCGTTAAATTCAAGGGGGTCTTTCCGTGATGCAGAATCTCTTTTAGACAAATGTATCAGCTTTTCAGGCACCACAAATTCAATAAAAACAGACGATATAAAAGAACTGCTGGGAATTGTTGAAGTAAGCCAAATATCGCAGTTCGTTGATTTTTTAATTCAAAAAAATACTAAAGATGCCATTTTATATATAAACTCGCTAGCAGATTCAGGAGTTGATTTGCAAGAATTTGCCAAAACCTTAATTTTTTATTTAAGGCAGTCCCTGCTTTTAAAAATAAATCCCGCCTTTTTAAATCTGCAAAATTCGGGGCTTCAGGCAACAGAAATTGAAAAAATAAAAACACAAACAGCAAACTTTAACGAAAGAGACATCCAAAAATTGATAGAGCTTTTTATTGACGCGGAAAATAAAATGAGATACGCCACAATAGCGCAACTGCCTTTAGAGCTGGCAATAATTGAAATAATTCATAAAGAAGTATGAAAAAACTTTTGTGCGACTTGCAATTTTTCTTAGAGAAAATAGACAGCTACAGAGATAAGGTTCTTTTTATTTTTATTAAACCATATTGGCCCAGAAAAATTATACCAAACCATATAACATATATAAGAGTTGTAATTGGAATCCTGTTATTTGTTTTACTATTCTTTTTAAAAATTGAAAATAAGCCTTTAATTATATCTCTTTTTTGCATAGGCCTTTTAACTGACCTCATAGACGGTCCGGTTGCCAGAGGCACAAACAAGGTTACAGAATTTGGCGCCATGTTAGATTCTACCGCAGACAGGATTTTAATTATTCCTATCGCTGTTTACAGTTTATTTAATTTTCATAGGTGGCTGCTTTTAGTTTTGATTTTAGTAGAAATAATTAACGCCATATTCTCAATTTATTATAAAACAAAGGAAATATACATTGAATCAAATATATTTGGAAAAACAAAAATGGTTTTAATGTCAATTGTTTTTGCCGCCGCCTTAATCGTTTTTCCAAACAACCTAAATATTATTTTTATTTATATGTTATGGCTTACGCTCCCCTTTTCTGCTTTAAGCATTCTTTCAAAATTATTAGAATTAAAAAATAATGACAAAATCAAATTTAAAAATTTATAACACATTGTCTGGTAAAAAAGAATTATTTAAGACGTTAAAAGGCAGAAAAGTTAATTTATTTGTTTGCGGAATAACCGTTAACAATTATTCTCATTTGGGCCATGCGCGAAGTTATATTATATTTGATTCGTTTGTAAAATATTTAAGGAAAATTGGATTTAATGTGTTTTATTTGCAGAATATAACTGATTTAGATGATAAAATTATTGCCGAAGCCAGGGAAAAAGGAGTCTCGCCTAAGGATTTAGCAGAAGCATTCGGGAAAGAAGCTCTAAAAAGCATGAATGACCTTGGAATTAACAGTGTTTCCAAATATGCTAAAGCAACAAGTTATATTAAGGAAATAATCAGCCAAGTAGGGCGCCTTCAGAATAAAGGATTTGCCTATAAAATAGAGGATGACGGAATTTACTATGACATCTCAAAATTTAAAAAATACGGCAAGCTTTCAGGACGCACAGCTTTACAGGCAGAGGATTCTGTTTCAAGAATTGATTACAGCCGCAATAAAAAAAACAGGGGTGATTTTTGCCTATGGAAATTTTCTTCAGGAAATGAGCCGTCGTGGCCATCTCTATTTGGATCGGGAAGGCCTGGCTGGCATATTGAAGATACTGCAATAACAGAAAAGTTTTTTGGCCCGCAGTATGACATTCACGGAGGAGGCAGAGACTTGATATTTCCCCATCACGAGGCAGAAGTAAGCCAAATGGAGGCAATTTCAGGAAAATCACCTATGGCAAAATATTGGATGCATGTAGGGTTTTTAACTGTTAATGGGCAAAAAATGTCAAAGTCTTTAAAAAACTTTATTACAATAAGCGATTTTTTAAAAAGGTGCCCGGCAAATTATTTAAGATTTTTTGTGGTAAAAAATTTATGGCGCTCGCCTGTTGATTATTCAGAATCAGCTATGATTGAAGTAAAATCGACTATCGGAAAAATTGAAGAATTCATACGAAAACTCCAAATTCCAAACTCCAAATCCCAAACAAATCCTAAATCCAAAATTTCAAATTCTAAACTTATAAAAGATTTTAAAATAAATTTTTACAAAGAATTGGACGATGATTTCAACACTCCAAAAGCTTTTGCCGTAATGTTTGAATTTATAAATAAAATAAACAAGCTACTGGATAATAATTTAATTTCACAAAAAGAAGCCAACGAAATTTATAAATTCTTTGAAGAAATAAACCAAATTTTTGGAATTCTTGATTTCAAAAAAATCAATAAAGGAATTCCTGCAAAAATAAAAAAACTGGCTCAGCTTCGCGAAAAATACCGTAAAGAACAAAACTGGGAAAAAGCAGACGAAATGAGAAAAGAAATTGGGAAACAAGGATTTTTAGTTGAAGACACAAAAGACGGAACAGCCATAAAACAAATTTAAAATTTCTAATTTTAAAAACTCTTACAAATTTAGAAGCTTCTAAAAATGTAAGAGCGCTATAAAAAGTTTAAAAAATTTGTAAAAAAAGAAGCCGAGTGGTTCGAAAACCAAACGGCTATTAGCGTAGAGCAGATGCCTCCCCATCTTTATTCTCACCAGCCCAAAATAGGACAGGCTTAATCGAAAAAGGGTGCTTCACTTCTGATGCGCTATAACTTAATCATAGCATATAAAAATAACTATGTCAAGGGCTTTACCTGCTTTCGCTGTTTTGCTAAACTAAGCCATATGGCTAAAGAAACATTAATAGACAAACTTCCTCCTCAAAATACAGAAGCAGAACAATGCCTGCTGGGGTGCTTAATGTTAGACAAAGATGCCATTGTTAAAGTAATTGATTACATAAAAGCAGAAGATTTTTACAAAGGCGCGCATCAAGATATTTTTCAATCAATGGCCGATCTTTATGAAAGGTCAAATCCTATTGATATACTTTCTGTATCTGCAAGATTAAAAGAAAAAAATAAAATAGAAGATATTGGCGGTTCGTCCTATTTAAGCTCTTTAATTAATAGTGTTCCAACTGCTACCCATGTTTCTAATTACGCAAAAATAGTGCGCCAAAAGAAAATTTTAAGAGATTTAATTTCAGCCTCCCACGAAATCGGGCTTTCAGCTTTTGATGAATCAGAAGAAGTTGATATTCTTTTAGACAAAGCAGAAAAAACTGTTTTTAGAATTGGGCAAAGAGCGCTCACTCAAACCTTTACTCCCCTAAAAGACATTCTTCCTGAAACTTTTGAGCGATTAGACGCTCTTTCTAAACATCAAGGCATAAGAGGAATTCCAACTGGATATAAAGATTTAGATAATATTTTAGCCGGGCTTCAAAACTCTGATTTAGTTATTTTGGCAGCCAGGCCGTCTATGGGAAAATCATCTCTTGCATTAGATATAGCAAGAAACGTTGCTGTTTTTCAAAACAAGCCGGTTGGATTGTTTAGCTTAGAAATGTCAAAAGACCAGCTTGCCGACAGATTAATAGCCAGCCAGGCAAATGTTGATTCGTGGCATTTAAGAACTGGCAGGCTGCAAAATGATGACTATTCAAGAATACAGCACGCAATGGGAACTTTATCAGAGGCTCCAATATATATTGACGACGCCGGCTCTGTAAATATTCTGCAAATGAGGGCTATGGCGCGAAGGCTTCAGGCAAACAGGGGCTTGGGTCTTATTATTGTTGACTACTTGCAGTTAATGGAGCCCATGAACAGATTTCAATCATCAGTTCAGCAGGTTACAGAAAATTCAAGAGCTTTAAAAGTATTGGCAAAAGAATTGAATGTGCCAGTGCTGGTTCTTTCTCAGCTATCAAGAGCTGTTGAGCAAAGAGTTCCTCAAATACCAAGGTTAGCCGATTTGAGAGAATCTGGCGCCATTGAGCAGGATGCTGACGTTGTGTTGTTTATTTACCGCGAAGACAGATACAATGAAAACAGCTTAAAAAAAAATATCGCAGAAATTATAGTAGCAAAACACAGAAACGGGCGGCTTGGAAGCGTTGACCTTTTCTTTGACGAACAAAGAGTAAGCTTTAGAAGCTTAGATAAAAATGAGTACTCCAGCGAAGCCGGCTAAACTACTAAATTACGAATATTTACTAATATACTAATTCGTTAATTCAGTTATTAGTATATTCGTATTTTATTAGTAATTTAGCAGTTCATTATGGATTCTATAGAAAAACTAAAAAATATTTTTAGAAACTTTCCAACAGTCGGGCCCAGAACAGCTGGCCGTTTTGTTTACTATTTAATAAAACTGCCTCAAGATAGAATTGACGAACTGACAAGCGCAATTTCAGAGTTAAAAAATAAAATAAAATTATGCCGGCTTTGCTTTCAGCCGTTTGAAGCTTTGGCAGAAGAAAGTTTATGCCAAATATGTTCTAATCCATCAAGAAATAAAAAATTGCTCTGCATAGTTGAAAAAGAAACAGATTTGCTATCAATTGAAAACACAAAAAAATATAATGGCCTTTATTTTATTTTAGGAGGAACCGTCTCTGTAATGAGAAAGGAAGATATAGGCCAATTAAGGGTTGAAGAGTTAAAAAAAAGATTAAGGCAACCCTTCGACGCGGCTCAGGGCGAGAATAAATTCTCGGAAATAATTGTCGCCTTAAACCCTACTCCAGAAGGCAAAGCTACTTCTATTTTAATTGAAAGAGAAATAAAAGAAATTTGGCAAGTGACAAAAACCGAAGGTCCTGAGCCACAGCGAAGGATCACCCATTTAGCGCGAGGAATTCCTGTTGGCGGAGAGCTTGAATACGCAGACGAAGAAACTCTTAAATCGGCCTTCGAAGGCAGAAAATAATATTTTAACTTAAAGTTTGGGCCAATATTCGCCTTCCCTGTTTTTAATTTCTACAATTTTACTCTTTAATTTTTTATTAGACCTATAATCTACATTTTTTATTCTTTTTGAATCAAGCCATTCTTCAAATCCAAAAATACCAGATTTTATTACCCAAATCCCAAACAAAGCTATTAACAGAGGTAAAAAGAATGAATCAACAAATAAATTATTAGTAAGCCCAGTGTTGACTGTTGTTGCGCCCAATACGCCGGTTCTTGTTACAACAACTGTTGCATTTCCTGTAATTGGATTTGCCATTTGGCTGCTTGAAGCAGAAACCGAATTGTTTAAAGTTGTTGTGCCGTAAGAAAAGTTCTGGGCAGATGCAACTTGGGCCTGATAAGTAATTGTTACTGTTTGTCCGGCTGTAATTGTTGGAAATGTTATTCCAGATGCAATATCTGAACCAGTATTATAGTTTGAACCAGTATTATAGTTAGAACCGGAAATCATCAAATTATTTTGATAAATTAAATTAGACGGAAAAATATCTCTTACTATTATATTGCTTGCATTTTGAGAGTTTGGCGCCTGAATTACAATCATAAAGTTTAGCACATCAGAAGGGCTGGCGTTTATAACATTTGACCAATTCAGGTTTCCAGAAGAAAGATTTTTCACGGTTTTATTTACAGTCAAAGGTGTTACAGGATAATTTGTTCCAGTATAAAAAGTCATATCCTGCCCGTAAACAGGTCCGTAATTTCCCTGCGCCGCAGCCCTATAATGATAGGTAGTGCCATGAGACAAGTTTGCTATATTTTGGCTAAATGCGCCCGAGTTATATAGTGTCTGGTAATTTGTTGTATTGCCATAAGAGGTACTTGTTCCCCATTGAAACCAAACACTTGTATTGTTATAAATGTTAACACCTGATAAATAACCGTTAAAAGTAGCAAAATTGCTAGAAATATTTGTGGCTGAATTAGTTTGAACGCTTATATTGTTTTGCTGGTTGTTGACATAAACCAACATACTGTCAGAGGCAGACAAGTTAAAGTTATTTGTAACAGTTAAGCTGCAATTATAATTATTTTGATAATTATAATTATACGGCATTACTTGGGCAATGCTAAATGTCGGCTGGGCTATATTTGGATTAGATAAATAGCCTCCATTACAGCTCCAGTAAAAACTTACATTACCTCCATTTAGGTCATATCCTGAACCCTGCAAAATAACTGATTGCCCCAAATTATTGATATATTGGTCTGGCCCTGCGTTGGCTGTAGGATTTTGATAGTTTTGCTGAGAACAGCTTCCATTAGAGCAAGTCTGGTTTGCATAGCAATTTTGCGCCAATCTGTCGTCTGTGGAATTTGAACACATTGAATTGGCGGTTCCTGGATTGTTGCAGGTAAATGTTTTAAAGCTCTTGTAAACATTTCCTCCTGCGCAGAATGGAGAACCAATAAATCCGCTGGCTCCGCAGTCAGAGTTAGCGTTGCAAGTAATGTTTTGGTTTTGGCAAGAACCATTTGAACATGTTTGATTTGCTGAACAAGTGTTTATCAATCTGTCATCTATAGAGTTTGAACAACTTGAATTAGTTGTTCCCGGGTTATTGCAAGTGAAAGTTTTAAAACTTTTGTAAACATTTCCTCCTGCGCAGAATGGGCTTCCGATAAATCCGCTGGCTCCGCAGTCTGTATTAGTGTTGCAAACAATGTTTTGATTTACGCAATTTCCATTTGAACATGTTTGATTGCCTGAACATGTATTTATTACTTTTGGATTAGTTGAATTAGCACAAAAACTCTGCGCTGTGCCTGGATTTAAACAGGTAAACGATTTAAAATTTCTATAAACACTATTTCCTTGGCAAAACGGACTTCCTATATAAATACCGTCTCCGCAGTCAAGATTATTATTACAAACAATGTTTATGTTTTGACATTGGCCGTTTGAGCAAGTTTGATTTGCTGAACAAGTGTTTATCAATCTGTCATCTATAGAGTTTGAACAACTTGAATTAGTTGTTCCCGGGTTATTGCAAGTGAAAGTTTTAAAACTTTTGTAAACATTTCCTCCTGCGCAAAAAGGAGAACCAATAAATCCGCTGGTTCCGCATTCGGAATTAGTATTGCAAGCGATGGTTGGGGGTTGGCACTGATCTTGTATTGCAGTAATAGAAACTGGTCCGCCCCAAGTATTAAGTCTGCCGACATTGCATCCGCCTAATTTTCCTTCGCCTCTTATGCCAATTATATGGCTTCCTTGAGATACAGTTGGAATGCTAACAGTTGTGATAAATGGTCCTGCTGACGGATTCTCTTTCCAACCCATCCATTCACTGACAGTTTTTTCTACACCATCAACAGATACGCGAATCATTACAGAAGAACAATGATTTGGTTCTTCAGCATGAGGAACTTCATATGTTAAATTCAAACCAGTGGCTTTAATTATATTCACTGGAATATTATGTATTTGGCTGCATAATTGACTATTGGTAGAACAAACTGCTCTTATAAAATCGTTAGCTAAATTATTACTGCATTGGATCGGGCTTGAGTAAATTGGATTTTGCGCTGCGTTAACTGCGTTTGCAAAAAACATGCCAAAAGCTAAAATAGATAAAACTGCATTAAAAAATATAATTGATTTTAAAATTGTTTTCATATTTTTATGTTTTTATATTAATTATATGCTTAACTCTGCCCTCACGGCTATTCTTTGCAGGTTTTTGCCAGGAGGCCAGCAACTAATCAATATTAAAGTATTATCATTATTTGTCAAACTGGCAGGCGAAATTTCTTGGCCTTTCTCTAAAATTGATTTTTCTTTAACATAATAAATATATTCTTTATGATTCAAATAAAGAAAAATTCTGCTCCCCGGAACTAATTTTTCAATGTCTGAAAAAACCCAATCATATTTTATTTTTGGCCAATTTTCAGGAGCTGAATGGCCTAAAATTATAATCTGGCCTTTTTCTGCGGGTAAAACTGAGCCTGGATAATAAATAGGCCCCTTATCCAAAGATTTCGCTAAAACTTCTGCGTTTTTATTTTCTGGAAAAGATATGGGAGCTGAAATCCCAATATCTGGTATTTCTATAATATTCTCCTTTTCAGAATACGCAAATTCTATCTGATTTTCTTTTATTTGAGAAGAACTGTTTTGGCTGTAAATAGTGGCAGGAGAAGCCTCTGCATTTTCATACGGCGTAAAAAAATCATCCAAAAGCCCTGATACCTGCCTATAATTAAAAATCCAAGAAATACTATTCCAGTTAATAACCATAAAACTTGCCAAAAATAAAAAAACGAAAGCCTTAATTAAATTTTTATTTTCTCTGTTTATCATATTATTATTTTATGAGGAACAATCATCGCTATAATATTTCTATCTAAAAATGCAGAAACAAGCAATAAAGAAATTAACAAAAGCGACCTTAAAATTAATCCCCTATTCTGGATATTGAAATGAACCAAAATATTAATCAAGGAGGCTAAGGCAACTAATATCAAAATGCTATAAATAATACTTTGCGCAATTTCTTCATATCTGTAAAATATAAAATTTAAAAACTGAAGATAAAATGCGTTGCCGTTATTTTCTCCAGTAGCCTTTAAAATCGGATATTCTGAAAATTGGGATAAAACTTCCTTACTAATTATTGTGTTGCTTTCATTCGGCTGATTATCTGAAATTGTACCTAAATTTTCTATTAAAAACTTATATTCAGCCGTTGGCATAACTTCTTTATTACTTGCTGGAATGTTTAAAGTTAATGGGCTTGCAAAAAGCTGGACTACAATAGTTGCGTTATTGCCGTTAAAATTACCCGTTAAAACAGCTGTGCCAAATTCTTTGTAGTTTGGATTTAGCATATTATCCTTATGAGAAACCGAATTATACCATGCGTTGTAAACATCTTTTGAATCCAAAAAACCTATGGCTAAATTTTCTGCCGCATATTTATAGTTATAACCCGTTATTTTAAACCAGTGCCATGGGGTAATGCCCCCTGGGCTTTCGTGGGAAAAATAATTATTTTTTATCATATCTTCAGCTTTTAATAGAGCTGCCTGATCTAACATTTTATTTTCTGATAAGGAATTTAAACCTGCCGCTTCCCTGCCTTGATTCACAAAATTAGTTAAAGCTGTTCGCGTGATATCTGCAAAAAATATATTTTGGGGTAAATTTAGAGAGATTAAAGATATAAATATTTTTAGAATAAGCAAACAAACAACGCAATAAAGCAAAATTTTGCTTTGCAAAAATTTAGGGCTGAAATTATTTCCCTCAAACGGCATAAATAAAAGCTTTAATTGAAGTAAAAACTTCTTTAAAAACTCTTCTTCTAATGTATAATCCATATACTTTAGTATATACTGTTTTATTATTTTTGTCAACAAAAACACGAATGGCTAAGCCTTTTCGCGGAGCAAAATCTAACAGCCCAACACCCCATCGCCTATTTATAGTATGCCCTGTCAAACCTTAGGTCAATATATTGGAGTTTTTTTCTTGCATCAGGGAAAATTTCATTTTTTAACAGCAAGTCCATTTTAACTGCCTGCAAGGCAATATTTGAATTCAAGTCAAAATAAATGCGCCAATTTTCAGCTGTGGTTATATCTAATTTTAATGGAGCTGAAATTAAGGCAGACAAAATATTTATTTGAAAATTATTCTTTAATGTTTTTTCTATTTTTAAAATGGCTTCCATTACATTTTTATCAATAACATTTTCGCCAACAAAAACATTTTTAACATTTAATGTTTGCTGAACAACAAACATGCCTTGCGGAACAGCTGGCAGTTCTTCAAAAATTACTCCTTTCTTATCAATAAAAAAACATTTTTCAATGGCGCCTGACTGGCAAAAAACAGCAACCGGAATCCTTTCTTTTACCTTTAAGATTAAAGTTTTAGGGAATTCTTTTTTTATTTCTATGCTGTCAATTTGCGGAAATTTATTTAAAATATTATTGTTTATATTCTGTAAATTTGCCAAAAAAATACTTTTAGATATTATTGAAAAATTGTAAAAATTTATAATTTTTTTATTAATGCTGTTTTCTGACACCGCCTCAATAGAACTCTTATCAACTTTTTCATTTCCTGAAATTTCTATATTTTTAATCTGAATTTCAGGCAAAAATAATAAAAAATAAAAAACAGCCAAAATAATAATAAATAATAAAATCGCATACCAAAAAACAGCTCTTTTGAATATGCTCTTTTTGGGCTTTATAAAATGAATTTTCTTTTTTATATGTTTGCGTCTGTTTGCCATCGGCCATTGGGCATTAAAGCCCCCTTTTTATTTTTCTTGCTGATTCTATTATATAATTTATCCAGTATTTGTTAGAAATAATAAAATCCTGTGTTTTGACATATTCTTTTTTATATCCGCCAAAACCCATTTTAAACAACGACAATCCTGCCCAAGGATGATTTGACTTTTGGGCATCTTTTTCTGTTTCAATATCTGGGGCTATGCCCCAAAAATTATACGCCTTGCACCCTCTGCTTTTTGCCTCTTTTATAGCTGACCACTGCAACAAGTAAGAAACCGACATTTTATTATATTTAGATAAAGAGCCTGAATGGTGATAAAAGCACATATCCTGCCATATAATAAAAATGGCAGCAGACACAACTTCGCCTTTATATTTTCCTAAAAAAATAATAATTTCCCTTTCGTCAGCCAAAGATTTGAATTCTGCATTTAAATATTTTTCAGAAAAAACTGTAAAATGGTGCCTTTTTGCTGTTTTTAAATAAACCGGCCAAAAAAGCTTTAAATCTTCAATATTATTGCTTTTTATAATTTCAATGTCTTGATTTTTTTCTGCCCGGCGGATTAAATATCTTGTGGTTTTTCTCATATTTATTAAAAGCTCATCTTCTGGCAAAGTGATATCAAGCTCCCATGTTGCTTCAGGATGCATATGTATCGGCGAGGCTCTAAAATTTAAATCTTCAAAAATTTTTGCGTTTTCAACAGCTCTTTTTAAAATTGGAGACACCCTTATAAAACTCGCTTTTTCCTCTTCTCCATATTCTTTTAATTCTAAAAGCAAAAGCTCTAAAATTTCTCTCTGGTCTTTAATTCCTAATCCGTAAATAACAACCGGCCCATGAGGAATAAATAAAAATGAGCCGCGTTTTGCGCTTATTTTTATAACTAAAGCAACGCCGATTATTTTATTTCCATAGTAAGCGCCAAGCCGCCAAATTTTATTTTGCATGGCTTTGTTAAACTCGCCCCAGTTCCACGATTGCAAAAATGTTTTTTCTGAACAGGTTTTTAAAAACCCTTCCCATTCTTCTTTATTTTGTATTTCTCTTATTTTCAAAAGAGTGAGCATGTAAAAATGTAACGCATTATATTTTTATTTTCGAACGAGTGCTGAAAATATGCTATACATATTTCCATGTTATTTCTTTATTATCTCTTTTAACACTTTGTATTGGTCATCAAATAAAATTATGTTATTTTTTGGATTCTTGACTGAACTTACAGGGTATATTAATTCATCTTTGTTTAAAAAAATAAACTGTGGCAATGCCTCATTATGCAGTTTAACAAGTTTTAATAAATCTTCGCTCACTTCTCCAATAAAATTATTCGCTCGCCATTTTTCCCCTTTCATTGTATAAACATCCTTTGATTTTAAAATAAGTTCTGAAAAATTAAAATTTTTACAAAATTCTTCTCCCATTTCTTCTTTACATTCTCTTTTAACCGCCATGCCAATATTTTCACCCAATTCTACCTTTCCAGCCCAAGTCGCCTGACAAATATATGGAAAGGTTTTGTTTTTTAAAGACCTTTTTTGCAAAACAATCTTCCCTTATTACCACCATCTTTCATAATCAGCCAAATAGATATTGATTTATTTTCCGCCATATTTTTATATTGCTTTTTTATACTGCTAAAACTTTTTATACTACTAAAATAGTTTATACTGCAATTTTCAAAGCTTTACAATTTGTAGTACATCAAATTTTCTCTATCAAGAATATTTTTACATATTTATCCAATAAATACATTTGGACTAGCCTCTCGGTTTTCTCGGAAATATCATATGGTGAAACCCACACACTTTGTTGAAACATTTTATATCCTAAATTTAATAAAATACTTCTTAATAATTCTCTAGATTTTTTATGTTTTTGAGGTATATCAAAAATTATCATTATCCACCTCCCATCGCGTCTCTTCTTTCCTTTTTCTATTTTAAAACTGGCCTTCAAAGCCTTGCCTATGCCGTCTTTAGTTAGCAAAATAGCTTTTTTGTTTTTTAAATTTTCTACTTTTATATACCCCTTTTTTTTGAGATAGTATATTAATTTACTAAACTCCCTTGCACCTATTTCTTTTTTATATCTTTTAAAAATTGGGTTCTTCGGTCCCGGTAAAGAATTATACATCGTTGGATATTTAAAAGCAGAATCTAAAATATTTCCCGCCTTACTAAAAAGGTTATAAACATCCCAAAGAAATTTATCTGTAACGCTTAATCTCATAATATGATTATACTACATTTTCCAAAGCTTTTAAAATTGTAGTATATTTTATATATAGTAAACATTATTGTAAACATTTTTGCAAAACAATTTTATTTTCAATCAAACTTTTCAAGAAAGTTTATAATTCTTTCTGCGTCTTTTTTGGATATATTAATATGTGTCGGCAAGTTTAATGTTGTTTTAGCCAGCTCTTCGGCATTTTTACAGCTTCCATTAATATATTTCATTTCGTTTAAATTTGTGTCAAAAGGCGCAATTGGAGTTGTATACCAGTCTCCCAGCAAAATATTTTGCTTATGCCAAGCTTCATAAATTATTTCGTGGGCTTTTTCATGTTTAACAGTAAAACGCAAATAACTTGGCTTGCTTTGCGCGTCATTAACCGGCAAAATAAAAGAAGTATTTTTAAGATTTTCTGCGTAATATTCAAATAATTTTTCTCTGTGCAGATAAAATTTATCTATTTTTTTAAATTGATTCCAAGCCATTATTGCCAAAGCATTTGAAAGAGATTTTGGAAAATAATCTGGCTTTAATCCCCTTTTTTCCTGCCAGCTTACTGCCTTTGATAAAATATGTAAAATTTGCGACAGGACTAAAAACATTTTTCCCAAATCAAAAAAATTGTAAACGGGCAAAATAATAAAATTTAATAAAATAGAGTGCAAAATTTGCTGAAAAATCCAAAAAGAATTTGGCGTGCCAAATTCGCCCTGAGCTTGCCGAAGGCTTTCTGCTATTTTATCGTCATTTGTCACGGCCATTCCGCCATAAACAGAAGAAATAACCTTGTCTCTAGAAAAACTAAAAAACGCAGCTTTGCCAAATGTCCCGACTTTCTTCGCCACGCCGAAGCCTTGCGCGGAGGCTGGTTTCCATTCAGCGCCCAACGAATGCGCGCAATCCTCAATTAAAATTAAATCATTCTGTCGCACAATAAACATAACTTCATCCATGTTTACCGGCTGGCCAAACGTGTGCTGAACAATAACAGCTTTTGCATTATAATTTGCTGATATTTTTTTCTTTAGGTCTTCAATATCAATATTAAAATCTCTTTTATTGCAGTCTACGTATATAGGCTCTAAATCCGCCCACAGTACAGGGTTTGGCGCTGCGTTGCAGGTAAAAGCCTGAAGCAAAATCCCGCTGTCTTTTGGCAAATCAAGAGCTTTTAATATTGCAAAAAGCGAACTTCTTCCTGAATTAAAAGAAAAAGCATATTTTAACCCTAAATATTTTTTAAATTCATTTTCTAATTCTTTTATCGCTTTGCCCTTTTTCCATAACCATGGGCGAATAATTAAATTTAAGGCTAGGCGCAAATCATCTTTTTCCACATTTGGCGATAAAGAAATAGAAATTGGCTTAAAATATTGAAACATTTATGTTTAGGCAGTTAACAGGTTAATTAGATTAGACGGCACTCTGCCTTCTAATAATACTGCGTCTCCATTAACGCAGGAAATGGTTATTATTGTAGAAATTTCTTTGGGATTGTCGCATAATATTATTTTTTTGCTATCCATTCCAGCTTCAACAGCCCCGCTTTTTATTTCATTAAATTTATCTCTTGTTGTTATTATTGCCATATCGCACACCGCCCCTATTTTCATGCCAATTTTTTTATGCACTTGTGAAGATTTCCCCCCCAATTCTATCAAGCAAGGCATTACAATAACTTTCTTTTTTAAAAAAATATTCAAATAATCCAGATCTGCTATTACTCCGTCTGAATTTGAAGAATAAGAAGAATCTATAATATTTATTCCGTGCCTGCCTTTTTTTAAAGTCATTCCGGCCTGCTCCTCTTTTATATTTTTTGAAGCTTCTATAATTTGTTGAAAACTCATACCCAACTCCCTGGCAACTAAAATTGCCGCTAATAAATTTTGAATATTTTGCTTTCCTAATACATTAACTTGAAAATGCCCCAATTCCCTGCTTTTATTCATTGCCACAAAAGAAACAAAATTTTCTGCGGCCTCAGCTTCCTCTGTCCATATTTCTGAATCAATAATGTTTTTATTTGTTGTGTAAATTTTTTCAGGCGCATTATTCACCTGCTTTGCAAGGCCTATGCAATATTTGTTGTCGCCGTTTAAAACTAAAATGCCGTTTTTTGGCAAAATTTCCGCCAATTCGCCTCCGCCTTCAGCTGATAATAATTTTTCCATTGAACCAAAAAGAGATAAATGCTGTTCATTAACGCCAGTTACAATGCCGATTTTTGGCTTTATCATTAAGCATACTTCTCTAACTTTTCCTTTGTCATAGGCCCCGACTTCAACGATAAAAATATCGTGGGCATCTGTTAAATCATTTAAAATGCATTTTGCTATTCCAATTTCAGAATTTTGATGCTTTTTTGTTTTTAAAACTTTAAATTTTGCAGAAAGAATTTCAGCTAAAAATTCTTTTGTCGATGTTTTCCCATAAGACCCCGTAATTCCTATAACCAAAGGCTTGTTTGACTTTAATTTTAAATTTTCTATTTTTTTTGTCGCTCTTTTTAAGGTGTTGTTCCTTATTAAAACTGTGAGGGGCTGAAAAAAAAGAATAACAAAAGATATAATTAAGGGAAGTAAAATATCAAAAAGCAAAAGATAAAAACTTAACCAAAAAATATTTTTATTATAGTAGTTTAAAGCTGCTGTTAAAAAAGCAGACATAAAAAGCAAAAGTAATGATAAAAATATTGCTTTTTTAGTGAATACCGGCGTTTTTGTTCTTTTTCTTAAAGTCTGGGTTAAAAATAAAATCGTTTCAAAAAGATATGCGTAAAATAAAATTAATGGTAAAAAACCCGAAAAAAAATTAGGAGTTAAAATAAAAAACCCGACAACAAAAACTTTAAATAATTGCATTGGGCTTAAAATTAATTTTTTGCCTTTATGGGTTTTAAAATGGTCTAAAAATCTGCCGATATGATAATCTTTTAATTGCCAAAAATAAATCCAAAAAAGAATATGCTTTGAGGTTCTTATGAACCAAAGAGCGCTTAAAGCAAAAAACATATGCGAACGAAGTGAGCACCCCGCCCTCTGAGCTATTATTTATGGGCAAGGTGGACAAATTTATTATACAATTTTAATTTTTTATTCGCCCATGTATTACCATAGAGGGCGGGGTTTCGTTCGCTAACGCGAACTCAAACTGCCTAAAACTTTTTCAGCTAAAATTGCAGGCTGTTTTCTATTTAAATCATGTCCTGCGCCGGGCAAAATTATTAATTTTGAATTTTTAATTCTTTCGTTTATAAAATGCGCATCTTCTATTGGCGTTGAATCGTCTTTTCCGCCCCAAATTATCACTGTTGGAACTTTTATAAATGATAAATGAAAAGACAAGTCTTCTGCCACAATGTTTAAATATGTTTCTTTCATTATGCCCTCAACATAAACATAATCTGATTTTCTTATTATAAATTTATATACAGCTTTTCTAAAAAAACTGTAAAAAGGCAAAAAATAAAAAAGTTTTACAATTTTTGAAATTTTAACAGAAAAACTTTTTTTAGCTGTTTTTTTTCTAACACAGGCGGAAGAAACCAAAAATAATTTTTTAACTTTTTGCGGATGCTTTACAGATATTTTTGATGCTAAGGCTCCGCCGAAAGAATGCCCCAAGAGATAAAATTCATTCAAACTAATTATTCTTGCAAATTCTTCTATCCAGCTTACATATTTATTAGTGTTCCACGGAATAGGCAAAGCATCTGATTTACCAAAACCCGGCAAATCAGGAATTATAACTTTATATCCAGCCTTCAAAATCGGTTCTGCAACTTCTTGCCATCTTTCAGAATTAGACCCCCAGCCATGTAAAATAAGAAAAGGCGTTCCTGCCTGCGCAGGCAGGCCCTCTCCAAAAATTTTATAGTTTGTTTTAATTCCGTTTATTACAATCTCCAATTTTTTATCCAATTTTTTATATTTGTTTATTTAATCACTTTAAATCCACAGTATTTTTGCAAGGATTTAGGAACTTTTATAGAGCCGTCTTTTTGCTGACAGTTTTCCATGAGCATTATTAAAATTCTGCCAATTGCAAAAGCTGTGCCATTTAGCGTGTGCGCAAAATTCATTTTTCCTGCTTTATCTTTATACCTTATATTTAACCTTCTGGCCTGAAAATCAGTGCAGTTAGATGTTGAATGGGTTTCCCTGTATTTATTTTCTGAAGGCAGCCATGTTTCAATATCATATTTTTTTGCAGCCGGCCTGCCTAAATCCCCAGTGCAGATATTTATTACCTGATAAGGCAAACCTAATGTTTTCATTAATTTTTCTTCAATAGATAAAAGTAATTCGTGTTCTTTTTTTGAATCTGCAGGTGCAGAAAATATAACCATTTCTAATTTATCAAACTGGTGAACTCTTAAAATTCCTTTTGTGTCTTTTCCATAACTTCCTGCTTCCCTTCTAAAGCAAGTTGAAAACCCTACATATCTTAAAGGCAATTTTTTCTCATCTAAAATTTCATTTGAGTGCATACCTGTCAAAGATTGTTCTGATGTCCCAGTCAGATAAAGTTTGTCTTCTGGCAAATAATAACATTCCTGCCTATCTGTACCTTCAAGAAAACCAGTTCCGCTTGCTATTTCTTCTTTCACCATAACTGGTGGAATAACTGGTTTAAAACCTTCCTTTCTAACGATATCTAATGACAAATTTATCAAAGCAAATTCAAGCAGAGCTAATTCATTTTTTATAAAACCAAATCTTGAACCAGAAATTTTCCCGGCTCTTTCTATGTCAATCAAGTCTAAACTTTCGCCAAGCTGCATATAATCCTTTACAGGAAAAGCAAACTTTGGCGGCTTGCCGACTTGTCGCATAATAACATTTTTCGAATCATCTTTCCCAACTGGAACATCGTCAAAAGGAATGTTCGGCAGCTGTAAAAGCAACACATTCAACTTTTCCTCAACTTCTTTCAACTGTGGCTCCAATGATTTTATTTTTTCTTTAATTTCCCTCGCCTCGCCGAAGCCGCTTGTGGCGGAGGCGGGTTTGCCAAGTCTGCTAATTTTATTTTGCTCTGCTTTCAACGCTTCAATTTCCGTCATCAATCCCCTCTTTTTTTTATCTAAATTCAAAACTGCATCAACATCGCATTTGACGTTTTTCTTTTCGCAGGCCTCTTTAACTTTATTTGAATTTTCTCTTATAAAATTTAAATCAAGCATAATTTATGTTTTACGACTTAATGATACCAAAATTGACAAATCACAGCAACTCTTGACATAATGTAAAAATATATGATATAATAAAATATAGTACAAAAACAGCGATTCCCGCTTTTGCGGGACGGCAAGGCAAACCGAACATCCCTACACGAAAGGAAATTGCCATGAAATTTGTTCTCTGCTTATACGTCACCCCAGGCGAGACCACATTTGGTGATTGGTATCTACTCAAAACGTTCGAAAGCCAAACACTACCACGAGTAGACGAATTTGTAGAAATCGGCGGCAATGCAATTAGAGTAGACAGTGTTTATCACAATTTACTTAAAGGAGTTGCCGAATCGCGATGCCTTTGCAACCTATATGATGCTTGCCATGCATTTGTGGAAGATCCAAGTGGTTGGACACTTGGAGGTGCAAATCGAAAGGAGAAAGAGGAATTTCGGAAAACAGTCAAAAGGCTTATCGCCAAACGTTCGCTTCGATCTCCACACAAAACGTGAAACACTCACGAAAACTATGCTTCTATTCATCGAGACTATAGATGGAAAACATACAAAGAGTAACCACGTGGTTGCTCTCTTTCTTTACAAATTTTTTATAAAATTTAATCAACTCTTCTCATCTCACTTCTTTATTTCCTTATATTTATCATATAGGCTAATTCGTGAGAATTAGCCTATGCTTCAGAGCTATCTAGTTATCTGAAAAATATATTTTTACTTTAGAAAATCAACAAATTGCTTGGATAAATTCAAATTTATCGAATAAAACCTATTTATATTTACCTGTCTAACTTCTACCAAATTAGCATTGAGCAAAACCGACAAGTGCCGAGAAACACTTTTAAATGACAATCCAATTAATTCACTTATTTGCATAACCGTAAGTTCTTTCTTTCGCAAAAGATATTTTAAAATTAAAAAACGCCTTTCATTCCCCATTGCCTTAAAAATTTTCACTAAATTTTTATTATTCATTTTTTTATAGTAGGCTAATTCTCACGAATTAGCCTATATTTATTGAGCATATTAATAATTTGATTGTATCAAAATCGCCAAACTCTCACAACCCCTTGACTTAAAAATTACAATATGACATAATTAAATATTAGCACCTTACACCACAAGACGCCACAAGGAGATGCGCTATGAAAAGCATGAAATTCACCTCTTTGGTTGAAACTGACTTTGGTCAGATTAGAGTTTCAACCGCCACTGAAAAATGGTGGCTGACAACTCTCACGTTCGGGTTGATTCGCAAAGTGGTATCAACTCTTTCAGGCACGGCATTCCGTCGCGAAGAAAAGCAGCAAAAGAAATGGGCCGAACGATTTCCATTCCCTCCCTGTAACCACGGAATAGAAAAAACGCGAACTGCGTATACCGTTGTGTTCTTATTTGGCTACTGGCAAAAGCATATGGTTGATTATGCCAGGATTGCCGGAAAAATCCTTAACAAACGCAACGGAGTTATGCGGCTTTACCATTGCCTGCAAGATGCAAATGACAGTGGAGATATTAGAGCGGCGCACAACATTTTCAAAGAAATCAGAGGGGATAAATCTCAACGTTGGCGCAAACGGCAATGCTACGGTGATAAGCACCGCAAAAACTGCTCCTGTCAAAGAAAAAAAAATACATAAAGGAGTGCCCGCTCATAATCGGGCTGTGTCATAACGATACAAAGAGTGGCCTTCGGACCGCTCCATACCCCGTAAAGAGCTCTGCTCTTTACGGGGTCTTTTTTTATAAAATGTCTTGTGTCCACTTTTTGACGATCGTCAATTTTTGGACGCCAATAAAATATGTTTATTTTGGGCGCATTAATGGAAAAATTTGGCAGTCGCGAGAAGATTTATCCATTAAAAAAGAAAATAATCTTTCTGAAACTCCAAATCCGCATGTTGGCGGCATGCCATATTCTAAAGCTTCAACAAAATCTTTGTCATATCTTTGGGCTTCTTCGTCTCCCTTATCGCGAAGTTTTTGCTGTTCTGAAAATCTTTCTGCTTGGTCAATTGGATCATTTAATTCAGAATATCCTTTACCGTTTTCTGAACCAGCCAAAATAACCTGAAAACGCTCAACTTTGTCAGATTTTTCCCCGCCTGCAGCGCTATGCGCAGCATTGCGGGCAGGCATTCTTTTTGCTAATGGTTCCATAACAATTGGCACATTTATTAAAAACCCAGGGCCTGCTATATTTTTTCTGCAATGCTTCCATAAGTTATCAATTGCTCTTGTTATATTAAACCCTTTTTTGTCGTAATCAATTTTTAATTTATTTAAAACTTTTTCAATTTCTGGCAGAGAAGCTTCATTGATATTTATTCCAGTATATTTTGCAATTATTGAAACATAATCATATTTCTCCCATTTTTTTCCAAAATCAATTTCGAATCCGCGAATTTTAAATTTTAAAGTTCCAAAAGTTTTTTTAGCAACATATTTATACATTTCTTCAACTAATTCCATTCCTTTTTCATAATCTGCATACGCCCAATAAAATTCCACCTGAGTATAATCTTGCAAGTGCTCTGCATCCATGCCTTCGTTTCTGAATTGCCTTCCTATTTCAAAAGTTTTTTCAAATCCTGCAACCATTAATTTTTTTTGCCACAATTCGCCCATTGAAATTCGCAAATAAATATCCATATCTAAAGCATTGTGATGAGTTATAAATGGCCTTGCGTCAGCTCCGCCCGGAGTTGTTTCTAAAACAGGAGTTTCCACTTCTAAAAATTCTTTTTTAATTAAAAATTCCCTCATTGAGTTCCAAAAAATAGCTTTCTTTTTAATCATTTCTTTTACTTCTGGATTGAAAATAATGTCTAAATATCTTTTTCTAAATCTTTCTTCAACATCCTGCAATCCGTGCCATTTTTCTGGCAAAGGCAATAAAGATTTTGCCAGCATTTTATAATCTTCGGCTTCAATTGTTTTTTCGCCTCTTTGTGTTGTAAATAAAGTTCCTTTTATTTCAACAAAATCTCCAATATCAAAAACATCAAGAAAAAATTTATATCCTTTTTCACCTATTTTATCTGTTTTTATAATTGCTTGTATCTTTTCTGTTCCGTCATTTATATCTAAAAACGTTGCTCCTCCGTGGCCACGCAAAGCCATAATTCTTCCAGCTAAAACAATGCGTTTTTTTGCCTTTGAAAATTTTGAAAAATTTTTTAAAGCGTCTGAAATTGAATGCGTTCTGTTTGATTTTGCAGGATATGCTAAAAGTCCTGCTGTTTCAAGCTTTTTTAATTTTTCAATTCTTGTTTTTCTTAATTCATCAATTGTTGCCATGTTTTTGTCGATTTAATTTCTTAATAATAACAAACTTGACAAAACCCTACAACCCCTTGACACGGGTCTTGATATATGCTAAGATTAATTATAAGCACATTTCACCTAAAAACTGACAGGGAGTTAGAGGAGTCCGCCTCCTTAATAAGCGGTGTGCCTCAAGGATTACGGCATAGCAAAAAATACCAACTTAACGTATTAGTCTACGAGAATTTCTCGGGAGCCTACTTGCGCCTTGCGCAAAACGTGAAAATTCAAGATGCATGCTCTTGAATTGCCTGTCAGCTTTATATAACGACTAAGCCTAAAGCACACACCGTGCTGTCTGTAATATCATCTCACTCGCTGCAGATAAACTTAGTCGCTCATAGGCGCTGTTTGTGGATTTCAAAAAAAACTCCCTCCTAGTCACAGAGAGAGTCCCCACACTCAGCGCTCTTTTTTTACAAAAAAACAACTAAAAAATCCGAGAAATAAATCCCGGATAATTTTGCCCTAGTCTCTAAAATCTAATTCGCCCAAATAACAAAGGTGAAAAGCTTATCTCCATTCCCTAGGTCTCTTCCAAATAGAGAGTTGTTACCCTTGCTATCTTTGCGGAGGCCCTTTCCCCAAGCAGACGAATCATCTAAATTAACTTCAACACCATTGCCCTTACCTTTTGGAAGTACTGTACTACCAAGAATGGTCGTGCTATCTAAGTGAGTGTATATTGCTTCTAATTGTGCATAATCATGTTGATTAGGATGTTGGTTAGCGCTTGGGTCATTAGTATAATCCATACAGGTTCCCAAGTTTGGATTGTCAAAAATTTCATCTTGATGGTCAAGCCCAAGCGTATGGCCGATTTCTTGACACATCACTAAATTTCTCCAGGCAGGAGTGTTGTAGGTTGAAGTATTAAAATATGTGTCATTCATCTTTACTGTGCCTTGAGTAATATGGCCTGAGCTATCAATCCAAATTTGAGCTACTCCCAGCCAACCGTTCCTGCCATAAGTTTTATTGCATACTTCTACCCGTCCATTTGTCGCCCGGCAACTTGCCTTATTTTGGCCAGAAACAATAATTGTATCAAGCACCGAAGAAAGGCTCCAATCGCCAGAAGCAGTGTCAAGATAAGAATCCCATTTAGAAGAAACGTTATCTCCTATTTTCAAAGTAAAAGGGTTGCTGGTTCGCGCCCAATGATAACCGCCCCACGAGTGGTTAGCATAAACAACAGACGCAAACACGCCTACAAACAACATAACTGCCGCTACACTAAAAACTACTATAACTTTAACTTTATGCGATAATTTATTCATGGATTAAGTATACAAAATAACAAGAGCTTGTGTCAATGATTAATTTCTTTTTTATTTTCTTCCGACTGTTTTATGATTTCTGTGTTGCAGGTGTGGCGCTCTTTGCACCACGCCTCGCATTTTTCCGCCCACCCTTCATCTTCATATGCAAAACCGCATTCCTCGCATTGATGCAGCTTTTTATTTTCTTTTATTATTATTTTTACCATACTATAAAATTATTTTTTGCCTTCTTTATGCAGGGTGTGTTTTTTGCAGTATTTGCAAAACTTTGACAGCTCTAATTTTTTTTCAGCTGTATTTTTTGTTTTTTTTGCAAAATAATTTGTTTTCTTGCAAACTGTGCACTGTATTTTTATAAACGGTTTTTTTGTTGCCATGATTTACGAACGAAGTGAGTAAATCACCCTGACATTCAGCCTGAATGGAAGGGTAACTTTTCCTTTGTAATTTTATTTTAATTTTCTTTGAGCCGATGCGCAGATTTGCACTGCGGACCTCGTCATTACCAATGACGTGCTCTGCTA
>ERZ1292629.350-Hain-H43-01um-R1-350-length-48648-cov-9_pt1 | contig 48648 bp, 45 predicted proteins | sample MGYA00564399_ERZ1292629 | MGnify/ENA primary metagenome ERZ1292629 (study PRJEB36523, sample SAMEA6512636) | groundwater metagenome | collected 2019-01-08 | study: AquaDiva: Metagenomics assemblies of 32 groundwater samples
TGATCGAAGTGCCCCAGAGATTAGTGGATGAGGCATTGGTTGTAAAAAGATTAGTCGTGGTGGCGGAAGTGGTGGTGGAGTTGCCGGTGATTAAGAGATTGCCACTGATGGTGGAAGAAGCGTTGGAGACCAAGAGACCGCCGGTGAGAGTGAGGAGTGAGGAGGTAGCTTGGCCGCCGTAAGCAGGATGAGTCCAGGCGTCATAGCTTGAAAGATAAGCGACGGTGTCTATCGAGAGGGTGCCGTTGGAACCGGAAGTTTTCACGAAACCGTTGGAGGTGAGATTGGAGAGAACGGGAATGGAAGCCGAGGAGTTGATGGTGAGAGTGGAGAGATTGCCGGTGGTGGAGAAAAGATTAGTTGAAGAAGCATTGGTGGAGAAAAGATTGGTGGTGGTGGCGTTGGTGGTGGTGGAGAAAGTGACGAAGGTCGAGGAAGCAATCAAACCAAGTGGTGAACCTTTGAGCCAGAGACCGGTAGAGGTGGCGTTCACGATTTGAGCATTGGCGCCGTAAGTGTCCGGAGTGAAAGCAAAGGCGCCGCCGGTGCCGGCATCATCGGCTTCGCAACCGAAAACTCCGCTAGCCCAAGTTAAGACGTTGTTTGATTGGCAAGTGGTGAGATTGAAACCGTTGATCGAAGTGCCCCAGAGATTAGTGGATGAGGCATTGGTTGTAAAAAGATTAGTTGTTGTAGCATTGGTACCGGTAGCATTACCGAAGGAGAGAGAACCGGCAGATACCAATGGACCGGAAAACGTTGAATTGGAAATGGAAGCGTTGGTAAAAGTTCCACCATCGGTGATGCCAGAGAGTATGGCGGATAAATTACCAACGTCAGAATTACTCTGATTAGTAGTATGATAATGAATTTCAGGTATCACAGTATTAGTTCTAAAAGATTCGAAATCATTTGTTGCAAAAATAGGTGAGGAGGTATAAACCACAATAGGTTGATTTGCCACATTTTGACGAGGCAAAATAGAATCAACTTGAATGCGTATATAATTTTCGAGCTCTGTTTTTAATTCCGATTTTAGTGATTCAAGATTGATAGAAGGTGCAGTGGTTGTTAGCGCCTGAGACGTTAAAGACGAATTGGTTGGAGCGGTATAAGTGATTTGTGGTGAAGTAACGGAGAAAAAGAATTTGTCCAAAGCAATTTGTTTTAGATTGCGAAAACTGTTTTTTATTCCTTCCAAGAAAGTATGGAAAAAGTTACTGGACGAAACCGTAGCTAACTGTCTATCAGCTTCGTTCACTATTTTTGTTGCAACATTTGTATAAATTTGTTTTGAGTCAACTAAAAATTCTATAGGTTTGTCATAATAAATAGTTTCTAATTTATTTTTTATCTCATTGGCAATTTTGGGACTCGTATGGTCTAAAGTAAGAAAACTGATGCACAAAACAAAAAGTATCGCCAAAGACGATACTACTGAGTGCCCGACTAAAGTGTGAGTCCAAATGGGTTCAACATAACGACCCTTTTTGGAAAGCTCGGGTAGCCGAGATCTGTCATCATTTTCATAAGTAAATAAGGGCTTATTGGAGAATTTTGATCTAATAATCTCGCCTGCAGTATTATTAGTGATTACATGAGCTACATCAGTCAGAACTTTAGTATTCAGCATTAAAACAGGATTTTTCGATACAACAGGATCAACAAATTTTTTAACAATCAGTTTTTTTACTCTTCCATGCTGATGATTCTTTTTATGTTCAAGTAAAGAGGAGAAATCAACATACCAAGTCCTGCCAATAAGTTTTCCGGGAATTTTTTTTGCCCGACAAAGTTGACCAATATAATCACTTGCATAACCAATTTTTTTTGATGCTCGGCTAGCCGAGATATATTCTTTACCTTCCAGAAAAATAGGTAGAGTCATCAACATAAATTGTATATCTCGGCTGTGCAAAAACCTATGGATAAACTGTTAAAAACTGGGGATAAGCTAGATCCTAAAAAAACATTTTTAATTAAAAATTTCTATTGAAAAATCTTCAAAATAACACTTAATTCTAAAATTAAGTACTGAACATTTAAAATTAAATATTATCCCCACTTAAACATTATTAAATGATATAAATTTATGTAATAATATTTATGATTGATTATTAATGTTTATATAAGATGTATGAAAGAAATATATTTTTCTATTAAGGAAGCAGCTGAAATATTAGGAGTCTCCGCTCTAACCTTACGAAATTGGGATAAGACGGGTAAATTCCCTGCTCAAAGGCATCCAATGAATAATTATAGGGTTTACAAATTATCATCACTGGAACACATTATTCAAGATATTGAAAGTGGTACCAATAAAAGTAACGCGGAAAAAAAGATGAGAAAATTAACGATCAAGCATCTCGAGGAATAATTCTTGAAGGATAACGGGATTAGCGCGATTGGAAGATTTCTTCATTGCTTGACCAACAAGGAATTGGATTGGAGCATTAATATTTTCCTTAAGAACTTCTGCCACTAACTGCTTTAAAATTTCTCTATCACTTTCCTGTATGAGATTTTGTTCGATTGCGATTGTGCGTGAGTGCCCACCTTTTGATTCGATGATTTTCAAAATTTCTTTAGCACCACGTGAAGAAATTTCTCCTGTTAAAAGCATCTCTATAATCTCAACTAGTTCGTTAGACGGAACGGTATTTTTCAAATCAGCAATAATATAATTGGAAGCTAAGCTTATCATATTTTCAAATTTACTAACTTTTGAACCTCTTAACTTTTCGGCAACTTCTTCAAGAAGACTTCCCCACCTCGGTTCCCTGATGTAAATTTCTATATCGTCAGATTTCAACCCAAAGTCCTTTCTATACCTTTCCCTTTTCTCCATAGGTAGTTCGGGCAAAGACCGTTTTAATTTCTTTCCATTTAATTCGTCGATCTCTTTGATAAAAAGTTTGGGTAAATCCGGTTCCGGAAAATAACGGTAATCATGGGCCGACTCTTTCAATCTTTGCGAGAACGTAACTTCTTTGCTCTCATTCCACCCTCTTGTCTCCTGCACAACTCTTTCTCCCCTTTCCAGTATTTCTATTTGCCGCTTCATTTCAAATTTAATAGCTTTCTCGACAATCTTAAAAGAATTCAGATTCTTAATTTCAACTTTAGTGCCAAGGTCAGACCTTGGGAATTCTGAATCTAAAGGTCTGACCTTGGCAACAGATATATTGGCCTCGACTCGCATTTCTCCCTTTTCCATATTGGCCTCACTTATATTTAAATACCTTAATAAGAGTTGCAACTCTCGGGCAAAATCAGCTGCCGTTTCCGGAGTTTTAATTACTGGCTCCGTGACTAGTTCCATCAAAGGTATCCCTGCTCGATTGAAATCCAACAACGAAAATTGATGGTCCGCATCAAGTGTGGTCGATGAGTGGGCTGATCTTGCCGTATCTTCTTCCAAATGAACACGGGTCAGTTTAATGCCAACAAGTTCCCCGCCTTTAACAAGAGGGTGCTTGTATTGACTAATTTGATACCCCTTGGGAATGTCGGGGTAAAAATAATGCTTACGGTCAAATTCTGTATAATCGGCGATTTCTCCATTAACGGCAACTCCGAGGCGTAAAACATTGTGTACGGCTTCTTTATTGATCACTGGTAAGGTACCCGGGTAGCCTAAACACACGGGACAGATGTTGATGTTGGGACGCAATTCGTTTGCATCATTTTTAGAAGCACAAAACATTTTCGTCCGTGTCTTCATCTCGGCATGAATTTCCAACCCGACGGTTAAAAGATACTCACTCATGATTTGAATGTCTTTGTAAGATATTTACCAAATTCTTTAATTAACTCATCATCAAGTATTGAGACGGAAAACACTTTAGGATTGACGCTCTTCAAAAGTCTTAATTTATCCTTCTTTTCTTTCTCGGTAAGAGTGTCCACTTTTGTCAGAATAATCACTTCCGGCTTCTTCTTCATATTCTTATTATAAAGCTCCAATTCCTTTCGCACTACTCTATGCGCCTCGAGAGGATTTTCTACTTCAGACGAAATACAATGAGCAAGTGTCTTGGTACGTTCGATATGGCGCAAAAATTTGTGACCCAGACCCTTTCCCTTAGCGGCGCCTTCTATCAAACCGGGAATATCGGCCATAATAAGTCCATAAAAGTCTCCTAAAGATGGTTCAAGCGTAGTAAAAGGGAAATCTCCGACTTTGGATTGGGCGCTGGTAAGTGTATTTAAGAGACTGGATTTCCCGGCGTTGGGCAAACCGATAATACCGATATCGACCACAAGAAGGAGTTCAATATGAAAATCAGCTTCTTCCCCGTCGATTCCCGGAGTCGACTGTTTGGGGCGAATATTAGTAGAACCTTTAAAGTGTTCATTCCCTAACCCTCCCCTGCCTCCATGCAGAAGCAATACCCTTTCCTCATCTTTTAGAAGTTCAATAGAATATCCCGTCACAAGATTAGTTAAACGCGAACCGAGTGGTAATTTTATTGAGACATCTTTTCCAACTCTGCCTTGTCTGGTATTTCTAGCGCCGTCTCCGCCACGTCCGGCTTCAAAACCTCCTATGTTGCGATAGGCCGAAAGAATACTGATATCCCGCACAGCTATGGCATACACATCTCCTCCTTTGCCTCCATTACCACCAGAAGGACCGGCATGATCTTTACCTTTTTCATGTCGCCAGCGCACTACACCGTCACCGCCACGGCCGGCCTTTAAATGCAAAGTCAATTCGTCTATAAACATTTGTATACCTTATGCATCCAGAGCAAGTTTTGCAAGTTTGATCGCCCCTTCTTTATTTTCGGCTAATACTAGAAATAATCCTCTGTGACAAAAAACTGCCTCACGCACTCCCGTAATTTCCTGTAACTCCTTGCCTGTCTTTCCTCCCCAAGCCGCAGGTAAAGATAGACGTGGGGTATAAGCATTTTCCACAACCGCACGAACGCCCCATCGACCATCGTTTCTGGGATGGATTACGAATTTGGCTTCCGGTTCCTTTGACAAGACGCGCCTCCAAGGCAACTGTTCGGATAGAATCACCATTCGCTTGTCTTCGCTCATTTCAAACGCCTGACGCACTTTGGCTTCGCTCTCAATAACCAGTTTGGTTCTGCTTATTTCGCGAATTAATAAATCGCGCGCCATAGATACCAATCGCATAAATATCTGATAAAGTTCTTCCTCGCTCTCATGAAGATTGACTCGGAAAGAATAAAAAAAGTCTACGATGTCATATGCTCTCACACCCTTAAAGCGGTAATCGGCAATAGCTACGCCATTATCATGAGCATCTAGAGGTTGCATAAGATTGATATCTATCAAATCTGCTTCTTCCTTGCCCCCGGCCAACCTTTCTCCATACTTCTTCCATACAAGACCGCAAGAAGCATATGGGATACCATTTGATCTCACCCCAGCGCCTTCTGATTGATGATGATCAAAACGACCCTTATCCGGATCACAAATCATACCGACATCCACAACATAGTCGGCTGTGGCAATTTGATCCTTGTCACGAGTCCGAACAATTTCTGCTTCGCCAACAACAAGCATTAAAATCGCTACGGCAAAAATATCATCAGCCTGAAAGGAACCATTATGAGTTATGATTTTCATCCCGTTAGAAATTCTATCCGCTTTTAACGAATTGGCAGACATCGTTGATTTCTTACTTCTAACGGGATTCATTTCGATAGATTTTATTAGCCCAAGCGAGAAGCAACAGATAGAGAGATATGGTCAACGACATCAGAGGAATGGTAATGTAACCGAAAGCCATAACGTAAATTTTTGAGCAGGCGCCTTCTGCGTTTGTACAGGTTAGAAGAGAGGAACCACCCAGATAAACATACGACTGATAAACAGCAATGATGCTTGCCAAGATCACCGGTGGCACGACGTAATAATAGGCCGACAATTCTTTGCGCCACAAGGCAACAGCAAAAATAAAAAAGGTTGGGTAAAGAAAAACTCTCTGCCACCAACACAGAATGCATGCCTCGAATCCCATAATTTCGGAATAAAACAAGCTACCCGCGATGGCAGTAATAGAAATCACAAACCCAAGAGTCAGACTGTGCTTGCCGACAAACAAGGAGATTTTCTTTCCCCATGATTTGTGAAAAATAAAAATTACCAACAACAGTACAAAAACAATGTGAGACACGAGAGCAGACACCGGTAACAGAAACACGAGAGTATCGAGCATTATTTTTCCGGCAAAGCGCAACCAGTCGCTTCACTAAGACGCGCCAGGGAGAGTGTTCCGCTCTCTCGTGTGCCATCGGCAAATTGCCAAGTTGGATATCCTTTAATACCGGCATCCTGACAGATCTGAAGCTGTCCCCTGCCGTCAGGAGTCGAACATTCCACACGCGGTAAAAGTTTAGCTGAACGGCCGAACAAAGCTTCTTGATTTTTGCAATTAGGGCACCAGAACGCGCCATAATAAGTGGTTCCACTGTCCTTAATACAAGAAGCGAAAGCATCCAGTTCACCCGGTTTCGCTGGAGCCATAATAAGCCAAACTATGCCGGCTATTACTAAGATTGATAGCGCAGACCAAACTAATGTATTTGTTTTCATATGTTTATTATAGCAAATTATTTCCCATGACACTTTTTATACTTCTTACCACTACCGCATGGGCACAGGTCGTTTCTACCTACTTCTGCCTTGGGAGAAATCGCCGGACGTGACGACACATCAGACACTTCTCTCGCCTCGACAGTTATCGGAGCAGTCTTAAATGATGAAAGGGCTTCCATATTCAAAGCAATAATAAATTCGGCAATCTGTCTGGCGATTGAGACCTCCATATTTTTGAAAAATCTCAAACCATCTTTTTTGTATTCAACAAGCGGTTCACGCTGACCGTAAGCGCGCAAATTTACACTTCCCCGCAGATATTCCATCATTTCCAAATGATCAACCCAGAATAAATCGATAGTCTGAAGGATCATGCGGCGCAAGACTTCATGCACCTCATGAGCATCCGACGTAATCTTTGACAATTTTTCATCCATCTTACTTTTCATATCGGAATCTAAATGGTTTGTCACTTCGGCCAAATATTCTTCAATCTGAGATTTGTCTCCAACCAGGATTATGCGGCGATTCTTATAGATGATGCTTCTCTGAAAATTCAAAACATCATCAAACTCAAGGACATGTTTACGCGCATCGAAGTTGAAGCCTTCTATTTTTTCCTGCGCCTTTTCCAGAGAATTGGTAATAAGCTTATTTTCTATCGGCTCATCTTCAGGAATATTGAAACGCCCCATCATTTTCTTGATAGCATCCACGGCAAAAATACGCATGAGAGAATCTTCGAGAGAAACAAAAAATTGCGTCGCGCCAGTGTCTCCCTGTCGACCAGAACGTCCACGTAATTGATTGTCTATTCGTCTTGCGTCATGTCGTTCAGTTCCGAGGACAAAGAGGCCTCCAAGAGTTTTTACCTCTTCATAGCTTTGTGTAGTGCTAGGTTTGCCACCAAGTTTGATATCAACTCCTCGACCCGCCATGTTAGTGGCAATGGTAACTGCGCCCTTCTTGCCTGCTTGGGCGATAATTTCACCCTCACGTTCATGGTTCTTGGCGTTAAGAATCTCGTGTTTGATGCCCTCATTTTTTAAATAAGCGGAAAGCAATTCATTGTGTTCTATAGATACAGTACCTATGAGAACCGGCTGACCCTTTTGATTTAACTCTCTGACTTTCCGTGATACTGCCTTCATTTTACCGGCGTGTGTTTGGAAAATAAGATCTCCATGATCTTGACGTGCCAAAGGTCTGTTAGTCGGAATAACAAATGTTTCAAGTCCATAAACTTTATAAAATTCTTCTTTCGAAGTGACGGCTGTTCCCGTCATTCCACTTAACTTCTTGTACATTCGAAAATAATTTTGAAAAGTTACAGATGCATATGTACGACTTTCCTCTTTAATTCGCACACCTTCCTTCGCCTCTACTGCCTGATGTAAACCTTCAGACCATCGGCGACCCGGCTGAAGCCGTCCAGTGAATGCATCAACAATAATTACTTCACCATCCCCGCCTGCCGGCGAGGCAGGTTTCACAACATATTCTTTGTCCTTGTGATAAAGCGCCTTGGCTTTAACGGCTGTTTCCAAATGATGCACATATTTGACCCCGCCTTCGGCATAGATATTTTCTATACCCAAAAGCTTTTCGGTCTTGTTGATACCTTCATCTGTTAAGGAGATCGTGTGAAGTTTCTCGTCCACGGTAAAATCCGAATCCTTGTCTAGCGTTCTGGCAATTTTAGCAAATTGTTCGTAGAGTCCACCCGCAGCACCCGTCTGTCCAGATATGATGAGAGGCGTTCGCGCCTCATCAATAAGTATAGAGTCAACTTCATCAACTATAGCGTAATAATAATCACGTTGAGAAAGATCTGACTTATTATAGAGCAAATTATCGCGTAGATAATCAAAACCAAATTCATTGTTGGTGCCATAAGTAACGTCGGCTCTATACGCCTCTTGCTTGCTCGCTGGTCTAAGAAATTCATGAACAATATGAAATGAACCGAGACTGTCACGCTCTTGATCTTTTTTCTCATCGATATGTGTTTCATCATATATAAAAGATTCTGTATGATTTAATACCCCGACAGTCAGACCAAGATAATTATAAATTTCTCCCATCCATACTGCATCGCGTCTAGATAGATAATCGTTAACAGTTACAACATGAACCCCCCTACCTTCGAGAGCCACAAGATAAGTGGGCAGAGTGGCAACTAAGGTCTTACCCTCTCCCGTTTTCATCTCGGCAATACCACCTTTGTAGAGGGCAATACCACCAAGCAACTGAACATCAAAATGTCGTTCACCCCTAGTTCGCTTCGCAACCTCCCTTACAACAGCAAACGCTTCGGGCAGAAGATCATCTAAAGTTTCACCCCTACCAATTCTTTCTTTGAATTCTATGGTTTTGTTCTTCAATTGTTCAGATGAAAGTTTCGCTACAGAAGGTTCTAGCTCATTAATCCGCTCTATTAGAGGTTCCCAGGATTTTAATAATTTTTCTTCGGAAGTGCCGAAAAAATTCGCTAAAAAAGCCATAAGACGCCCATTCTAACATATTACAAATGATATTTCCGTCCGCGCGCGGAGAGCGGGGCTAGCTCCAAACGAATATCTTTGTGAGTGCGGCCGCTCTCCACGCGCAGAAAGAAACTATAGTAATTATACCCCACTTCACCGAGGCTTCGAAGGGCAAGCATAAAAAACGCAAAACCCGCCAGAGGCGGGACTTGCGCAGACATTCGTTCGTTTGGTGCTAAATTTCAGCACCCACTCCTCTAGCGTATCACATCCGTAGAGAAAAGCAACTACCCTCTTATCTGCCTGATTAATTCTTTATATTTATCAATATTGTTTGGATCAAGTCTGATACGATCTCCGAGTAAATCGACTACTTCATTGATTCGTTTGTTTGAGTAGTAAGCATTAATAATACGATCATCAAACACCACTTCTCTCTCCGTAAGTTGACCGAGCATATTATTCTCAATTGTTCTGTCACCTGTGTAAATGGCGCCGATTAAATAAATCAATTTTGCTTCCGAATATTCCGGCGCCAAATCATACGCTTTTTTGAAAATCTCAAGCGCCTTGAGTGGTTCGTTTTTGTTTATAAAGACGGCACCAATTTCAAAATATATCTGTTGCTTCCCAGGCATCAGATCTCGAGCATGCTCGAGAGCCGCTAGAGCCTCATCGAGTAAACCAGTAGAAGAAAGAAATGATCCAGTTAATAATTGCTGACGAGCATCATTTTTAAAATTTTCGTTTTGCTTAACAACAGCATCTTTCACAAAGGTAAAAAAGGCATTTTTCTCCTCTATAGAAATATTACTTTTGAGAAGACCGATAGAATTGGACGACATGTGTTCCACTGCTTCTGCTCGCCCGAGATGTGAGGTATTGTAAGCTTTCTGAAAATATCGAATGGCAGTTGTTTCCCCTTCCGGTGTTTGTATCGCCTTGAGAGCTTCAATCAAAAAAACATTTGTCATAATCGGCTTAACATTGACAAAATAGAGAGAAGACACGAGCAGGATAGAAACTATCGGAAGGACTATTCGCCAAACTTGAATTTCGCTAATCGACTTTTCCCATAAGACCTCATCGGCAGTTCGATAATGCACATAGGCCAGAAGAGAGAAAAAGAGAACATAACTGATAAGATGGTCGAAAACAAAGAAATTGTGGAAAAAATATGCAGCTATTAAACCAGTGAGAATGGATTTTTCTGTATGAGAAAAAGTCTTATTTTCGCCACCGACAAGTTCGCGAACAGGTTTCCATATAAGATAGAGAAGGGTAAAATATAGAGAGAGATATGCAATCAGACCCAAAAGACCGCCGGCAATCGCCCAATCCAAGAAGATATTGTGAACACGATCAAACCAAGGCTCCAAATTAAACATTTCTGGACTGTAGTGTTTTTGAAAGACGTAAGTGAAATTCTCTTGTCCCCAACCGAGAAGAGGGCGCTCTTTGAATCCTTCAACCGCTATTGGCCAAACAAAGTATCTACCCTGTGTTTTAAGCGCCTCTGTAGTTAAAGAAGAAAATCGAGAAAGAACCGGACTATTCTGTATAAATGCCTTATCTTTGAATACGGCAAAGCTTCCAATCAAAATCACAAGTCCTGCCAAGACGGCAATACTTAATTTTCTGACAGTCTGGTCTTCTTTATTTCTGATATTGAACACGGCCATAATAAATAAGCCGCCAAGAAGGCCGAGAATAGCTCCGCGCGTAGCGGTATGATAAAGAATAAAAGCTTGCGCGAGAATAAGTAAGCCGTAAACCCATCTTAAAATCACATTTTTCCATTCGCGCCACATAAAAAATACCGCGATAAAAATATGAAAGAGCATGTAGGCAGCCAGATAGATAGCGTTACCAAGCGTGCCATCCACTCGTACCCCGCCCTGATTAATTGTTTTTAGGCCGATAATCTGCAAGACAGAATACAAGACCATAAGGAATGAGGCTAGAAGTGAAACATTCCACCACCGCTTCCACATCGCCTCGCCAGAGCCTTGCGCGGACTGCGTCTCGCCGAAGGAAGACTTCGTCCTGCCGAAGGCGGAGGCGGGATCATTTCCACCAAAGACCGAGGAGATAACTACAAAAAACATTCCCAAATGAAGCAGGGTAATAAAGCCTTCCATGCGCTCAAAATTCGACCAGAAACTTTTGATTGTAGCGACACCAAAGATATCGGCCAAACCGATGACGGCTAGAAATCCGAATATTGAATAAAGGATAAGAGATTTTTTAGGGCGGTAATTAGTATCTGAAAAAGCTAGAAGTAGCCAGGCACTAAAGATAATCTCTATAATAATTCTCCAAACAAAAGCTTTTGTGGTGATGAAGGGAAAGAAGAGAGAGTTTGAAACAAGAAAAGGAACGAACGGAACCAGAAAAAGCCCTGTCAGAATTATCGCGCGCAGTATTTGTTTATTCATGGTCATTATCGTAACATGATAGCGATATATGCAAAACCTGCGCGATAAAGGTTATCAACTACTCCGCTGGAGCGAGAATATCTTCAAAACGGACATGGTCTATATAACCAAGGGCGGTTTTTGGCTTTCTCTTAGTTATGGTATCGCGGTCTTATCTGGCTTCCTTCTCTCAATTGTTTTTGCGAATATTTTCCCGAAAGAATTATTTGGTACATACAAATTTATTCTATCGATGTCGGGAATCGTGGGAATATTTTCTCTGACTAGCATTGGCACGGCGATTACCCAAGCAGTTGCGCGAGGCAATGGAGGATCTCTTCAACAAGGATTCCGAATTAATTTGAAGTGGAGTATCGGAGTACTTGTAAGTGGAACCGCCTTGAGCATCTATTACTACATTAACGGTAACTTGCTTTTATCCTTCTCGTTTCTTTTGGCCGGCGTTTTATCTCCATTAACGACAAGCGCCGGTCTCTATGGCGCATATCTGTTGGGTAAAAAGGATTTTAGAAGAAGTTCTTTTTACGGCATGATTAGAAATGTCATATCGGCAAGCGCCCTTATTGTTGCTCTTTTCCTAACTAAAAGTCTCTTGGTTGTTATCATAATCTATTTTCTTTCCGGAGCCCTGGTTTCATTATTTTTATATCGCGCCACTATGCGCGCCTACCGCAATGAAAACAAAATGGAGGATCCGGGTCTTACCACCTATAGCGGGCATTTAAGCGCGATGGATATTATTGGGAGCTTTGCCAGTTATCTAGATAAGATTCTTATCTTTCACTATCTCGGAGCGGCTCCGCTCGCCATTTATGCCTTTGCCATCGCTCCTGTCGAACAACTTCAAGGTGGAAAGAAAATACTCAGTACATTAATCATGCCCAAGATGAGCGGAAGATCCTTTGAGGAATTGCAAAAATCCGGTCCACGCAAGGCCTTATTACTCACCCTCTATGCTTTGGTTTTGGCGGGCTTATGGGTGGTCTTAGCTCCTTATTTTTATAAATTTTTCTTTCCCCAATATCTTGATTCGGTTTTCTATTCACAAATTTATGCTCTAACCCTATTGGCAATTTCTGGCACGATATTTAATGAAACCATGATAGCCCACAAAAAGAAGAGGGAGTTATACTTATATCGAACCATTATTCCCATTATTCAGATAGCACTTTTCTTCATTCTTCTTCCTTTGTACGGACTGATGGGACTTGTGATAACGCATGTATTTATCAGATCTTTTAATGCCGTTCTTGGCTATTATTTTGTCATACACCCTTTCAAGAGCGCGTCTTCCAGTTGATCCACCACCCATTTGCTACCATTCTGGTATGGGTCACCAAAATAACGCTTTTGTAAATTCTTAATTCTCTCAACCGACACGTTCGTTGCTTTTCTGATCTTATCTACAAGCTCCTCCGTATTTTCCGCAAAGAAACTGCCATTATCGTATTCTCTAAGATTAAAATAATCTCCCCATTTTTTTGTATAAAAAAGAATTGGAACTTTGTATTGGAAAAGCGTTTCGATAACCGCAGTGCTCATGGTCCCAGTGGCAACATCGCAGACAGCAATAGCATCTTTAATACCGGTCCTGATGATCCTTTCCTCTTCGAACTTATTCAGTATTAGAGGATAATGCTCCCGAAGCCAATTCTCAAAACCGTCCCGATATGGACGAAAAGTCAGATATACGGAAATATTTTTGTCACTCATAAGTGCATTGAGGTACGGCATAACTTCTTCGGGCACCGCCAACTGCTCTGAAATGAAAAGTACTTTTATTGGACCTGAATTAGTGATGGAACTGTCTACAGATTCTTTTGTGTTTCTTTCGAGCGGTCGCATAGGACCTGAAACATAAAGCTGTTCCGGAAGATATACTTTGCTGTTTTTCAAATAATATTCTTTCCACCATTCACTCCAGAGCCCATACTTGTCGACCGACAAACTCTTCTCTCCATCAAATCCCGGCAAAAAATCATAAACGTTGTAATAAAGAGAAGCAACTCCATGGAGAATCCCCACTGTCGGTATATTATTCAATTTACAAGCTATAAAAGTAGGAAAGTTGCGCTCTAGAGTAGCTGTGATATACGCTCCCTTAATATTAATAATGTTTAAAATCAATTTTAAAATTCGAATCGTCCAAATATCATCGTAAACATTTTGAAGATAATACGTCGCTACAAGTAATTTGAAACGGGTCTCAACTGGTTGCTCAGTAAACAGATGCGGATTGAATTGATATTTAGAGCGATAGAATCCACCAAAAAGAAAGTTTAGGAATCGTCCCAGATAAGTAACGGCTTCAGAATAAATAACCGGACGTTTTCTCACAACAAAAGCATGTTTCAAAACTTTTTTCCACGACTCTAAACTACGAATAATTTCGACAAAAGACATACTTCTTTCTCGCAATTCCCGATAAATGAATTTCATTCTAAAATCGTAATCTTGACCTGCTTCAAATTTGTCTCCGACGAAAATCATAAAGTGAGGCTTTCTTATTGCTAAAATTGGCAAGCTTAAAAGAGTAATCATAATTTGCATCAAAATACCAAAAGGGAGAAAAGATGGACTTTTTAAATCTGATTTTTTTAACATCACAGTCTTAACACCATAAGCCTTAAGAAAACAAGAAAATAAACTTTTGTATGGAGTTTTATAAAAATGCACAGTATCAAAAGTTTTCAAATATTCTAAAAGCTTTTTATATTGCGTATAAGGTAAACAGAAATAAAGAAAAAGATTATTGTAGTGCATCCACCATAGCTCATAGTCTTTGTAGATAAAAGATTTCGTCAGACGAGTCCCGTCTGGAAGGATTAAACGGGAAAGTTCTTCAGCGAAAGCACTCGCTTCGTAAATACTACCCGGCTCAATAAATTTCCTTAACTTATCTGAAGTCAAAACTTCATCATACCCTTCACTTATGTCAGCAGAGAGGCCATCAAACGCCACCAAAATATTACCCTGTTTACTCATTTTTGAGATCATTAATTAGATGATTCACTGAATTATAATGCACGTGTTCCAAAGCCTTAGGACTACCGTTGGTATTATGAGGAGAAAGAATCACATTTTTCATATGTCTCAATGGACTGTTTACTGGCAAGGGCTCATCTTCAAATACATCCAGTGCTGCACCAGCAATCTTTTCCTCTTGGAGTGCTTGAATGAGGTCTTTCTCATTGACAATAGGGCCCCTAGCAGCATTTATCAGACAAGCTGTCGGCTTCATAAGCGAGAGGGTCTTTTTATTTATAAGATAACGGCTAGTCGGATTAAGGTCGCAGTTAATACTTACAAAATCAGATTCCTTGAGAAGCTTCTCCAGCGAAACCAAGCAATTTAGATCTATCTTTCTAACATCGTTAGCAATCACTCTCATACCAAATGCATTTGCGCGCTTCAATACTGCCATACCCACATTACCTAATCCAATAATACCAAGAGTGCATTCAGCTAGTGTATGGGTCATCTTCTTAACCCAGATACCCTCATGCATCTTTTTATCCAAATAGATAATATCTCGAGCAAAGCATAGTATGTAACCGAGAACGCTATCAGCTACTGGCTCAGTGAAAGCATTGGGAGTATTCCTTATCGGAATACCACGCTTGATAGCCGCTTCCTTATCAATAGAATCAATACCGGTTCCCCACTTCACTATGGTCTTCAACTTGAGTGCGGTATTAATAATTCTTTCGGTAATCTTGTCATCGCCACAAAGAATCCCATCAATGTCAATTATTAAAGGTGCGAGCTCTTCTTCTGACATGCGCTCCTTGACTATTGGTACCACAATTTCAATATCATTCTCAGCAAAGACTGGTCTAAATCTATCGATGACAAGCTGGAAATATGGGGCGGTAATAAGAACTTTATACTTCATAAGTGCACATACACTAGCATAAAAATTGATAGGTAGAAATGATAAGGGCCGCCACGTCTGACGTGGCGGCCCTAGTCGAAGAACAAGTCAGTCGGTCGCGACTGCCTGCTCGGGCAGGTACTCGACCCAGTAGACGGTCAGGACCGTCTCAGGGGGGAATTTTTTTCCCGGTGACATCTCGGTCTCGAAGTACTCGGTGACACGATCCGCATTCTGCGGAACCGCCGACCCGTCGGCGTAGTAAAGATCTGCGAACTTGAGATCGCCGAGACGACCAACCGTCCGGCGAACAATCTTAACAGTCGTACCATCGTCCTCGTGGAAATCCGGCGGAACACCTCTTGCCTGATCTCCACTTCCATCGACCAGCCGGTAGACCGGGATGGGTTCGAAGAGTGGTAGCCACTGTTGTGGTGCCGCCACGCGATCCGACCGATCCTTCTCTCGAAGGATTACTGTGAGCACACGGTTCCTGACCATCTCTGCTTCTTGGCCTTTCACCCAAAAAGCTCTTTCACCGTACACGTGTTTATTTGTTCTCATTAAAACCCTCCTGTGGTTGAACGGTTGAAATGCAGCCAATAATCTATTTATACTATGCCTATTCTCATAGTAGCAAACTTTATCTATTTAGTCAATAGCACATTACTGAGAAGATCCAGAGACTATTTTATAGGAAAATATTCTTTCACTTCCCATCCTTCCTCATTTGTAGAGTGAAAGAGAGTGACATTATTAAACGGCAAAGAGAAATCGGGCTTTGGCAGAGTTAGAACATGACTCCATATTTTTTTAAATTTCTCAGACTGCAAATAATTAGCTAATGTAGCATGAGGATGCCATGAAGGAAATGTCTCTCCGATTGAATTTACACCCTTACTTCTGATCTCTATTTGTAAGTCGGTAATTATTTTAATTAAAGAAGTTGGCGCACTCACACTTGCAAAAATAACTTTCTCATCGAATTGTCCAAAGTCATTCATAAAAAGAGTTTGAGACTCTGAAAAATTATTAACCCACATTGCCAAAAGATTCTTTAGTGGACCAACATCTGTAGTATCGAATGGCCTATAAATAGTTAGATGTGGAGGAATTTTTTCGTGTATTTTGTAATTATTAAACTTTTCAAATATTTCTCTTGCGACTCTACTATGCCATTGTGCTGCCTGCCCCTCAATCAAATATCCTATGAAATATTTCATCTTATTTTCTTAATAGCACCGCTCTGACTGGCGCAGCTTCTGATATTTTCATGACCTTTTAAATAAATTGGCAGTTAGCCCCCTTACGCCAACCTCGGCAGCAAAAAGACTTCCGGCATCAGGTTGATTTTTTTCATCCTCCGAAGTAAACCCTTGGCGCGCTGTAGTGATGAAAAGAGTACTTAGATTTTCTCCACCCAAGGTACAAGATGTAACTTTGTGCACACATGGAACATGCACTTCGCAAAGATACTCACCGTTTTCTGGATTCAAACGTACGACCTTCGAACCATCCCACAATGCCACCCAGAGCATTCCTTCACTATCAACACACATACCATCTGGAGTACCTTCATTTGCCTTAAATACCACCACTGTTCGCGGATTAGTAATGACTCCATCTTTTAAATTATAAGAAAATTCCACTACTTTCTGACTAAGAGAATCGACATAATACATTTTGTCTCCAAGAAGATTCCACCCCAAACCATTTGAGATACCCACATCTTTGATCTTAACAGTTAATGTAAGATTGCTTTCGAGACAATACAAATCTCCCGCATCGACTGTTCCGTCTTGGGCTAAAGTACCAGCCCAAAAACGTCCAGCTGGATCACACTTACCGTCATTGAACCTAACACTCTGATTTGCATGCTCTACGGTAGCAAGCATTTCTAATTTTTCCGTTTTGGTATCATAACTAGCAAAACCATCTTTAATAGCTAGCACTACATCTCTACCTTCTTCAGGAACTACAGTACCCACGGGGCTACCAATCTCAAAGGTTTCGTTAACTTTTGTTTTAGGATCGAAACGATGAAGCCGACCATTGGTAATATCTACCCACCAAAGTCTGGATATCCTTTCATCCCACAACGCTCCTTCCCCAAGTTCGGCTTGGTATGGATAAATCAAGTTTGCGGTCATTATCTTCATGGTTTCAAAAGAATCTTTAAATGTTTCAGCGATTTATGAGCCTTCCACGCTTCTTCAAAATTTTGTAACGGCATCACCATTTGAATGAACGGCAACATCTCCAGATCGGATAAAAGCTCAAGGGCTTTCCGGAAATCTCTGCTTTCGGCGCCGACTGAACCTATAATCACTTTTTCCATTCCTACCACATTTTCAAAATTATATTCCATATCACCGTAAGGAAATCCCAGAAGCAAAATTGTGCTGTCAATCGGACTATCTTCAAGAACTCTCTCCAAAACATCTTTTGAACCAGTGGCCTCTATAATGACATCGAAACTGTTTAAATTTTCTAACGTGATATTTGTGCTGTTGGCAATGTGCGGCAGAATACCCAATCGCTTGGCGTCACTGTCAAACAAATCAACTTTATAGCCTTGCAAAGTAAGCACTTGAGTGCACAAATTACCGATTTGACCGGCGCCTATCACTGCAATCTTGGAGCCGGGTGTTAATCTGGATTCAATTCGTCTCAAGGCGCGCAAAACTACTGCTAACGGTTCGGTGAGAACCGCAATTTTTGAATCCACATTATCGGGAATTTTATGTATGGCATTTCCCGGCATAATAATAAATTTGCTGTAGGCTCCGTTGAAATTTATGACACCAACTTCTTTTCTTAATGAATCTTTTCCTCTGGAGAGAATGCATTCCCCAACCACTCGTTGACCCAACTTAAACCACTCCTGATATTTGTTATTTGCCCCAACCCTAACTATCGTTCCCGAAAATTCGTGTCCGGGAATAATCGGATGACTAGCTATACCATCCTGATAATAACCGAGGGTACCTTCATATATCTCTATATCTGTACGACAAACACCGACATAATCTACTTTGATCAATATATCTCCGGGTTTCATTTCAGAAATTGATATTTCTTCTACCCCCGCTTTGTGCTTACCCTTAATGACGACTGCCTGATTTTCACCTGGGCGGAAAATAGTATTTTTTTCTTGGTCAAAATCAATATCCTTACCCTGTCGCCACCCAAGCCTGCTGCCCTTCCATTGGTAATATCTGAATCGTGCTATTTTTTCCAGCCGAGTCAGAGAATAATTGGGAAAAGAGTCCACACAATCTCTCAATAAATTAAAGATGACTCGAACAAAACTGATTCTCACCTGTGGAGGATGTTTTAATCCTATTCTTACAGCCGCTATCGCCTCTCTTCTAAAACGATTAAATATTTGAGACCATGTCTCATTATGTATGTGGTAAACGGGAGCTTTTGATTCATATCTGATTAAATATCCTTCATCAGTCATAAATTTCGTCCAATCAATATCTTCCAATCCAAACAAATATTCCTCAAAAGGTCGCTTTTCCCATAACTCTTTTCTAATCGCGGCATTAGCGTTATTAACATAATCCAGAGGTATATTTGAATTCAGAGATGTGACTCCAAAGATTCGTTTAAAATCCATTGATTCAGAAAATTTAGAGGTAGGATGACCCATCTGCCGACCGAAAACTCCCGCAATCTTTGCATTGCTAAAGGGCATAATGAGATGAGAGAGCCACTTCTTATCTAGAGGTAAGACATGCGCAGAGGCAAATATCAAATATTTACCCTTGCTTTCTTTGCATCCGATATTTAAAGAATAACCGAAGGTAAAATCTTTGCTTTCTATATGCATAATCTTTACAGGAAACTCTTTGATAATATCCAAGGTCCCATCTGTGGATCCAGAATCAACAACTATAATCTCGTAGTCTCTGTAGTCCTGTTTCTCAATCGCGCGCAAAAGATTACCGATATGTTTTTCTTCATTATAAGTACGGATGATTATGCTGGTTTCCGGCATGATTGCTAAATTTCTTTGAATTCAAAATCTTTCATTTGTTCGAATTGTTTTTCAATCGGACCAAATTTTTTTAAACTGTGCGGATTTGGATAAAAAGCTTTCTTGGGCGATAACTCGATAAATTCACCTTTCGCGATATCCGACCTGACAAAAAAAGCATCGTGACCATGAACATCGCAGGCAACCAGTATGTACCCCTTATCTTTAGATAATTTGGCCAAGGCAGCTAAAGAAGCACCAAAATATAGAGGATGTTCTTGTCTGGGTCTAAATCGATGTTCCGGATCATATTTTATCGTAAGAGAACGATACTCAAAAGCCGAATTGTATTCGAGCACCACCACTCGCGGGTTAACAATATCTATAGCTTGCCATACCCAATAATCATTGCCGTCAATATCGATCGAAAGGAGATCTATTTCGCCTTTAATATTATTATTTTTAATTAATTCATTAATATTTTCAGCAGTGACAAAATTAGAGACAATCTCAACTTTGTAATCTTTATAAAACTCCTTTGCCGATTTGACCCACTCCGCGTTAGCATCAATCATAAGTCCCTGCCAACCAAAATTCCTGGACAAGTTCGCGGTATTGCACTCTCGACCATCCTCCACTCCAAGCTCGACAAAAACACAATTAGTCACTCCGATTTTTGAAAAGATGTAAGCCAGCATACCATCACCGCCATGTTTAGAATAAACTTTAAATTCCGCGCTCCTAAAAACCGTCTTCTGGCTCAAACTTGAAGCAGCGATACTCTGATAGTGTGTGAGAAATAAAGAACTTAATCGATCTTCGAGAATATTTATCTTCCCCGGATAGACAACTTCTTTAACGGAATCGAAAAATTTACGAGGTAGAATCTTTTTAATCACTTGCTTAAGCTGCATATGTTTTAACCAGAGGATCGTTAGCCATTGCTTTCTCAACTTTTTTCAAATCTTCCGGAGTGTCGACGCTGTACGTTTCAAAATTTTCCAGGACCATTTTCACTTTATGGCCATATTCCAAGACTCTATTCATGTCGATTGATTCGATTCTTTCGAGCTGCGACGGTGTCCAGGCATTGAATTGCAAGAGAAACTCCCTAGTAAACGGGATGATGCATACTTGTTTAAACATTGGGATAGTATCACCTTTCCATTTTTTCCGAGACGGTATTGGTTCTCTGGAAAAATAGAGCGCGAAATTTTCTTTATCTACCACAACTTTTGGGCAGTTGGGATCATGGTGCTCCTCCGTACTCCTAATCGGCGCCATAAGATTTACCACCTCAATTAATGGGCCTTCGAGAAATGGTTTAATAGCCAGCTCAATCATTTCTGGCATTATCATCGGTTCGTCACCCTGGAGCATGACCACGATATTAATTCTTTTTCCTGTTTCTTTTTCTATTTTTAATACCGCTTCGGCTGTTATATCTGAACATCCCGGATGATCGTTCCTACCCATCACGTATTTTGCACCAATAGAATTAGCGTAATCGGCTATCTCCTTATCTGGCGTTACTATGTAAACATCATTCAGAGTTTTACTCATCCTACTTCTTTTATATACATGCCCAATCATCGACATACCCAGGATTTTCTCCAACGGCTTTCCTGGAAAACGAGTGGAACTCATCCTGGCGGGAATGATGCCAATAATGTTTTTTTCACCTTCCATGAAGTATAAAAATACCATCTTCAATAGCAAAAGTATAGTTATGGGATTTAGCCATTTTATTTACCATTCGGATTGTCTTTCGGTCAAAGTGCCGGGCGTCATCGATAAGAATAGAGTGTCCTTTTACCGAATGGGTAAAAATTGCTTTTAATTCGTTTAAGATGGGTGTGCTGGTGGCAGTAATGGCGCCGCTACCGTGAGCATCTAGCCAGAACAGCGCTGGTTCGTTAATCTCCGTTAAAACTTTTTTAATTTCAAACGCGCTGTCGCCATGCAATAACTGTATATGTCCTCTCCCTTGAAAGCGCTTCAGAGCTCTCCGATAAAGACCTTCGTCAAGTTCAATAGAATAGACTTTCTCAAATCGGTCCTCGACTCTATCAATCATCCAGCCTTCATGCGTGCCCGTCTCGGCAAAAATTTTTAAATACGGAGTTTTATGTTCCAGGATAATAGCGGCTTTCCGTTCGGGACTAATCTTTATCCCCAATGCTGGGTGAAGAAAACCAACCCTAGCAAGCAGTTTCTTAATAAAGCGCTTCATATATCGCAAGGTACTCTGCTATTTTACTTTCCAAATTAAAGTTGATTCTTACTCTATCTAAACCTGCCTTGCCAAACTTTTCCGCTTTCTCAGAATTTTTTAGCAAATCAATAATCTTTTCCGCCAAATCACCTTTTTTAAGAGGATCGATGATAAAGCCCGTTACACCATCCTCAATCATTTCTTTAGCGCCACCGTAAGGAGTTGAAATAACCGGCCGACCGGAAGCCGATGCTTCCAGCACCGTGCGCGGAAGGGCGTCGAAACAAACTGACGGCACGATTACAACGTCCGTTGCCGCATAAGCCGCTTTCATCTCCTCTCTATTTAACCACTTGCCGCCTGTGCCGGCAGTCACAAGTTCTACACCGGGTATTTCTCTAGAAATTGTTTGCATTGCTTCTTCAACAACTTTTGCTCCTTTGGCGTCACTTAATCTTCCGGCGAAAAAAATGGTCTTTTTGCCATGCTCACCAAAAGATGCTTGGTATTCCGACAAGTCAATACCTGTGTGCATGACTTCGACATCATTGATGCCATTTTGTTCTAATGCTTTTTTTAAAGCATGGCTTACGGCAAATTTTTTATCAGCATATCTTAAATAATATTTAATAATGAGATTTCGGAGAGGATTCCATCTCTTTTTGGCTTGTGTTAGATGATCAAGCCATGTCATTCTAGCATCGAGATTTTTCAAATATCTTTCTGTCATGAGCTTGCCAAAACTAAAGCTCATCGCGTCCCTAAAAGTGATCGCGACTTTTGCGTATTTTTTCGCAATCTTTAGAGAGTGATACGAGAGATAATGGTGAATATTATTGGCGTGCACTATGTCCGGCTTAACGCTCTTCAATATATTTTCTAGCTTCCGAACTACTGGGGCGTTGTATAAACTAACATAGGCGCGCCACTTGGCCGGATAATCACTCGTTATCTTAAAAATTTTTAAGCCCTGATATACTGATTCGCCAGATTCCTCCGACTTCCGGCAAGTAGTAACAACAAAAACCTGATGGCCGGCTTTTTTCATACCAAGAGCAAGGTCATAGGTAGAAATCCCAGCGCCACCAAAACTTTGCGGCGGGAAATCATCTGAAAGAAATACTATCTTCATTTTACGCGATATATAGCCAGACTGCCGAATTCGGCCGATTTTTCGAGAAATTTATACTTATCCAATTGCCATAAGGGATCGGCTGTTTTATCCCAGACTATGTATTCGACTTCATATTTGTCAAATATCTGTTTCAGCCAAACTGATGTCGGAGTAGAGAGTGTTTCTTTATAAAACGCGAGAAATTCTTCGATTTTTTCGTCAGGAATTGCTTCGTATGAACCGAGAAGCTCTCGATAATAAATTCCATAGATTTCTGCAGAGATATTATAGCGATCTTTGAAAAATGTGTCTCTTGCTTCTTTGTTGCCCACACCCTGAAGCCTATAAAACGAAAACATAGTGTTGAGCTGACGAGCCTTTGTGGCAGACAAGGATGCAAATGGAGCCGCCCGATGGTAAAAGACGTTCATGGGAGTGTAGATGACCGTCATGTGGGACGCCTCGTTGTTGGCGAAGATAACGGCCTCTTTTGTAGCATGCTCATTGAGCCACTTCATAACCGGTCCGTATTTCTGTCTCTCAATGGCGATGTTGCCTCCATCGCGCCCGTCATAGGAGTAGGAAGTGACTTGAACAAACACACCGGTAGCAATACTTGCCGTAATGATAAGAGTGGCGAGTACTTTCTTATAAAAATCTAGTCCTCTGTGAGCAAGCAGGTGGAAAATCACCATGAGCACAAAGATAACAGCAATTGGCTTGTGAAAAAACCAATGATAATGACCCACTTCCATCACTCTACCAGTTAAGAGCTGTTGGTTCATTGTCACGAAGGGTGTTAAGAGTAGGGCTAAACCAAAGAGATATTTCTCCTTGTCTTCTTTAGGAAATTTAAAGATAAAGACAATGATGGCAACAATCGCGGTAATCCCTATAAATAACGGTGCGTGGGTGAGAACCACACCATTTCGCGCACTAACTTCTTCATAAGCGGGGTGCAATGTGACCCGATAAAGATTGATGATGTAGGAAATGGCCACTAAGAGTCCGCTGAGAAATATAGCGCCAATTCTAATTGCTTCTCGCCAATACTTCTGAAGGAGGAGCGACAAAACCAAAATACCGCCAAAGGCATACAAATATGTCCAAGTGTAAAAGTAATTATAAAAATTCAAACCAAGTAGAACTGCGCTTAGAATTCCATAGCGCCAACTTCGTTTCTTATAAAACAACCAAAACGATATTAGAAAACCGAAAAGTAGAAAGTAGATCATGACGGGGTTAACTGGTCTCGCGAGTCTTAGAAAATTACTAGGACTTATACCGTGAAAAAGTCGTGATAGGCCAGAATATTCTAAAATAGAATCGGCAAGTAAAAGCACCGCCGCACTACATAGAGCAGTAAATCTGTCTTTGGACAACAAAAGGACGAAACCGTAGATCAAGAGGAAAACAATAAAGGGAAGTATGAACCGAGACAGTAATAATGTATTATTGATATCGAGAGAAAACACCTTCCCCATATAGCCCACCACCATGGACCCAAGTGGCTGTAAAAGATATGGGTTATCCTTCCCATCTTTTTGATAAATATTACCAAAGTTTGGATGCCCATCCTGTACTTCCCGTACTCGTGCTGACCAGGGAGAGTCAGGTAACAACTCTATACCTTGATATATACCATCATTTCGATGTTCAATACGAAAATAGACCTGCGGAAAAGCGGTAATCAAAGACGTAAGAACAGCCAGAACAATGACCACTTTATGTTCACCAACAACCTGTTTAAGTTGATTCATATTTCAAGTTTATCTTACTTCGTATCCTTTTACTCATAATAAATGTTGGAGAAAGAAATCCTACCAATTTTTTAATTTTAAAAAAAAAGAAGTTCAGGTATGGAAAATAGCCATAAATTTCGTAACCATCAGCAAGCTTCTGAACATCCTTCAAATTAAAAAATTGTTTATGGTCAGCATTTTGAAGTTTTTTAGGAGTCCAACCCCACAATTTTACAATGTGATAAAACCAAAAGGCAGAATTAGGGGTAGTCACAATCGCAGTTCCTCCTTCTTTGAGGGTACGATCAATTTCAGACACTAGAAAATCTGGCTTACATAAATGCTCTATGACATCAGTACACCAAATTAAGTCAAAATAGCCACTCTCAAAAGGAAGCCCTTTTCCTAGATCATGCCTGATAGCATCTTTGTATTTTGGGTCAAGGTCTAGAGAAATAACTTTATAGCCAAACTCTTTTATTCTTTCTGACCAGTAACCATCTCTACAACCTATATCAAGAGCAATAAGGCCATTCCCTTTTTTGGAAACTAAGGATATGGCAATCATTTTCTCCGCTGCACTATGTTTATATCCAGCTTGTCCAAAATCAACAGGTAATTTTTTAAGTAATGAGATGAGATCCATACCAATCTAGTTTACATATAATCATGTTTTTTCTCAACGAGAAAAACTAAACTTAAACCAAAACCTAGGTTAATATTGTTTTCAATATATTTAAACCAAAGACCCAAGACCTTATGAAAAATACTCTTCTTATTCTTTCCACCCCTTATACTTTCAAAATGAGATTCTTTCCTTAACACTTTATACAAAATCCAATAAGGTAGCACTCCCAGCATATTCCAATACCTTGTCTTGATTATTTTTAAACCCAAAGACTCCAACTCAGAAGAAAACTTTTGTTTATCAAATCGTCTAAAATATTTCATTATCGTATCTCTTGAACCAAAAAGAAAAGAATAGGCGGGGACCACTAAAACCAATCTTCCATCTTTGTCTAGAAATGAAACCGATTTAATTAAAGCTTGGTTATAATCGTCAATGCATTCTAAAACATCAATCATGACAACATTATCAAATTTATCATGAGAATTATATTTTTCGATAAATGTCTGATTGATATTCAATTTACCAAAAAACTTTTCTGATAAAGCAATCAACTTTTCATCTGGTTCCAGACCTTTAACCTTGATATTTTTTTTTGAAGCCTTAGACATTAGAAGACCAGACCCCGCACCAATATCAAAGAGGTTTCCTTTTTTTAAAAAACCCAAAATAAAATCAGCCAAGTTGTTATTTCTGAAATCTTCTCCAGGATTATCGATATTTAAGTATAATTCTGTGTGTGTTTTAGCTTGAGAGTTAGCAATACTTTGGTTTAAAAAGTTTCTATACCAAAAAGCAAAAATAAAAAGGGCGGAAGAAAAAAGGAGAGTTTGGATATGGAGAACAAAACTTAGACTGAAGGCAGTTTCTATGCTAATATTTAAAAGAACTAGCCCACCAGTAACCGTTCCCTCAAATGCCCCGAAGTTTCCCACAAGATTTATGGGAATTAAGCCGGCTAAAACTGGAAAGACTCCAATAAACGCGGCTTCTATTACGGAAAAGCGAAATCCTACAGAAAACAATGTTGCCCAAATAAAAAGCGTATCTAAAATCCAAACAGAAAATGAGAGTATGGTTAAAATAGATAATCTTCTAATACCTCTGATTTGATTAAAAGCCAAAAAAGTCTCTGATATAATGCGAGAACCCTTAGCTAGAAAGGAGTTTCTGAAGGACAGATTGGAAAAAAATTTACTTAATTTATACCTATAAAAAATAACACTTAAAAGTATAGCGACGCCCAATATTAAAATAGATACGACAAAAGTTAGTGGAACTGATTCTAAAAACTTTGAATTATTATGAAAAATAAAAAAAACCGATATTAATAAAAATATTAATATTATTAAAACATCAAAAACTCTAGTTAAAAGAAGGGAAATTACATTTTCTCCATTTGAGATATTCTTTTCTTCATTAATCATATATAAATATGTTATTTCACCAGATTTAAAAGGTAAGATATTATTCCAAAAACTATGAATGGAAACTATGCTTAATAATTTATTTATACTGATCTTATTTTTTAATATAAAACGATAACGAAAGGCTTTGGCCACTAAAGTCAATATATATAAAAAGAAGGCTAGAATAGCTATGATTGGATTAATATTTTTAAAAGTTTTGAGTAAATTATTACTACCGTTAAATTGCCACAATAAATAAACGGCGATTACCATGACAATTGCAGTCACAGTAATACTTAATATTTTGTTTCTAAACAATTTCATTTTCTACTTATTTAAAGTGGCACTTCTTTCCCACCATTTAACATGGATTCTTCTGATTTCTCTAGAAAATTTACCACCCGAGCACCAAGGAAACCATTTGTTTCCGGATCTTGTCTGTTTTGTATAGCGTAAATGAAAGAATTACAAGCTTCTTTTAATGGCTCGTTATTATGGGTAATTTCTGGAGCATCATTACCCCCGCTCTCTTTAAATAAAGAAGTGATGCTGTCAGTAAACTTGGATAAATCTGTCGACTTTGGGGTTTGAATTTTCTTTGCCTTTCTTGTAGAGAAACTGCCTTCGTAAATGACACTTTGTTTACTTCCAATCAAAATTGAGCGAGCAGCTTTTTCAACCGGCTGACCTTCTATGTTCTGGTCGTTCCATGCAAGAAAAATTTCAGATTTACTTCCGTCCTCAAACGAAACATTTCCTTTAATGGCTGAGATTGTCTCGGTGTCAGGAATTTTTTTTAAAATCTTCATTTGAAGAGTAGTCGGTCTTTTATCAATAAAATAGACAATGGCAGAAAATACATGGGGACCGGAATCCCATAACACATTAGGGCCATGAGCCTTGGAACGAGCCCCCAACCACTCAAAACGAGAATGAATAATTTCTCCATATTCACCATTTTTAAATTGCGCCCTCATAGTTTTAAAAGCATCATCATAACAAAAAGTGTGATCAATAAAAATAATTTTATTTCTCTCTTTTGCCAAATCATTTAATATTTCAGCTTCCTTTATGGTCACAGTCATGGGTTTTTCTATGTAAACATCTTTTCCAGCTTCCAAAGCTAGACGGGCAATGTCAAAATGTGTTTTGGGCGGCGTAACAACAACTACCACATCAACTTCTGCCATAGAACCATCCAAAAGTTTCTGAACATCTGTCGTTCCAGAAACACCACTCGAAGCTTCTGCCTCTTTTAACAAGTCTTTATCCAAATCACAAATAAGGGAAACATGGACATTGGGTAAAGATTGAAATTTAGCAATCAATTTAGGACCCCAGTAACCAAGTCCGACGATACCGACATTAATATTATCTTTGGACATTTTAGATAAATTCTTTGATAATAAACTTGGGACTATGTTCACACTCTATAAATCTTTTTATATTCCATCTCACACTGAACGAAGCCATTATCAGAACTAAAAACACTGCTGCAAATAGAAATCCTTTGGTGAAAACCGCGCTTACAAACAGTAGCCCTAGAAACAGGATAGCATATAATACCCTCTTGTTTATATCAGTTAGAGACGTATTAAAACGACGTCTAATAAAAGGAATTACAAGTAAATCATTAAAAACAATAAATATTCTCTCCAGCCCATAGTGAGATTTTCCAAATTTTCTAACTCTGTCGGGCACACGAACTTCAGTAAATTCTTTATTTTCTATATTAAAAATAACGGGAGAAAATCTATTATTAAATCCCTTAGGCACATAAACATTTTTTATTATATTTGATTTATAGGCTTTTAAAGTGCAGCCAGTATCATGCACAATTATTCCACTAACTAATGATATAAGTTTATTAGCAATAATAGATGGTATTAATCTAGCAAAAAAATCTATTCTTTTTCCCCGCCAACCGCTTACAATCTTAAATCCTTCATTAAGTTTATCAACAAGGACAGGAATGTATTCCGGATCATTTTGGATATCTCCATCAATGGTTACAATGATCTTTCCGGAAGACTTTGAAATACCGGCGAAAACCGCCCAATTTTCTCCCACATTATTCAGAAGATCACAGAAGTGAAATTTGTTATCTATCTTTGACAGATCTTTTAAGAGTTTCAATGTTCCATCACTGGAGTAATCATTAACAAAAATGATTTCATATGATTGACCGTACGAATCCATAGATTGCTTTATCTCTCTATAAAGTTCTAGAACGTTACCCTCTTCATTATGCATGGGAACGACTACCGATACTTCAACATCTTTCATGCAAATAAATGTTTGAGATTATTTATTGAAAAAGCTCCTGACGCTTGAAATAATGCATTCGATTTCTTCTTCGGTTAATTCAGCAAAAACTGGTATGGCAATATGATCTCTCGCATATTTTTCCGCTCTAGGAAAAGAACCTGGGAGAAGATTCGAATTGCTCCAGGCTTCTTGAACATGAAGAGGATAGGGATAATATGCCCCATTACTAATTTCTTGTTTATCCAAATATTTTTTAAAGGTATCTCTATCCTCAGTACAGAATATTCCTTGATGATAAACGGGTTTGCTATTTAAAGGTTCGTGCATTGGAGTAAGTGGTAAATCCTTAAACGCTTTTTTGTATCTTTTATAAATATCGATCCTTTTTTTATTTCTCTCATCAAGCACTTTCAGTCCAAATAATAACCAGGCAGCCTGAATCTCATCTAATCTGCTATTCCAGCCATAGATGGTATGAACATATTTACTTTTCTGACCATGAATGGCTAGCTGTCTGATCTTTTCAAATAAAGTGCTGTCGTTAGTCGAAATAGCCCCAGCATCTCCAAGTGCTCTAAGATTTTTGACAGGACCAAGACTGAAGACACCCATTTTCCCCAGACTACCAGCTTTTTTACCATTGATCGATGCCCCTTGAGCTTGAGAAGCATCTTCAATAATAGGTACCCCACTATCTTGAGAAATTTTTATCAGTGCATCCATTTTTGATGGCACACCAAGAAGATGAACTACTAAAATAGCTTTTGTCTTCTCGTTTATCAAAGTTTTTAATTGCTCTAAATCAGGACCATAATCATCTGCGCTCTTATCAACAAGAATGGGCGCAGCGCCAAGAGCAATAATCGGTTCAATATCAGCAATAAAAGCATTGGCATGAGTTATGACTTCATCTCCCGGGCCAATATCAAGCGCCTTTAAGCTTAAAAAAATGGCGTCAGTCCCAGAGGCAACCCCTAGGCAATGTTTTACACCCAAATATTTAGCAAAGGCTTTTTCAAAATCTTTTTTATAGGGACCGTCCAATATACGTCCTGATTCAACAATCTTTCGAACTTGTTCTAGCCATTCATCAACAACTTCTTTATTAAATCGTGAAAGGTCTAAAAGTGGTACTTTCATATCAGTTCGTCTCAGTTTTATTTAAAAATAATAACATTCACCATAATATCATGCAATTAGAAATGGGTACAAATTCTTGAGACTAGGTTTGAATAATAATGAGTTGAATGATAATCTTCTATAAGACTTGAACAATGATTTAAACTAGGAGGGCTGACATGAAACTTGAACCGAAGCACGACTTTGTCGCAAAACTGCGACAAGAACAAGTACTACCAAACGTGTTGAATTACATTGCTTGGCAGAGAGCATCGAGAGACGCGCAGGCAAGGGGCGAGACGATTCCCCCAATGCCCAAAAATATTGCGCTGACCTCGATCAATCTCGATCTGACTACAGCTTGCAATTATCGCTGTGACCACTGCATCGATTTTGAAATTCTTAACAGTTCCAAGAGACACGAGCACTGCAAGCTGCTTGCCTCTCTTGGAGAAATGGCTGAGCGAGGTCTGCGGTCGGTGATTCTAATCGGCGGAGGCGAGCCAACTCTCTATCCGGGGTTTGGCGACACTGTTCGCTTTCTCAAAGAGCGTGGCGTCCAAGTCGCGATTGTCAGCAACGGTTCTCGCAATGAGAAAATTCTCGAAGTAGCGTATGCACTCTCAAGCCGTGACTGGGCACGTCTCTCGCTTGACTCTGGGACTGATGAGACATTCCAGAAAATGCATAAGCCGAAAAGAGCGATTCAGCTTGAGGAAATCTGCGAAGGAGTGCCACATATCCGCAAACGCAATCCGGCGTTGCCAGTCGGTTTTTCGTTTATCATCGTGTGGCAGGGAGCCGAACGCGACCAGAAAATCGACATTGTGGAAAACATCAGCGAAATAGAATCGGCGGCACGGCTGGCACGGAAGTACGAGTTCAGTTACATCTCTTTCAAGCCATACCTCACGCGTCACCCAAGCGGAGCGGAAGTGATGGACCCGAAAGTGATGAGAAACTTCAACGGCACCATAGAGAGAATTCGTGAGGCCGTCGAAGCAACGAAAAATCTCGAGACCAAGAACTTCAAGGTCGTCGAGAGCACCAATCTTCGGGTTCTCTTGCAGGGCAATTGGCGAGACTTCACCAAACAACCCAAGACTTGCCACATGACGGCCTTTCGGCAAGTCGTCTCGCCATTAGGCGTCTATCTCTGTCCCGCTCATCGAGGCATACCCCACGGCCGAATCGGAGATACTCATACAGCGATCGAACAAGTATCCTCAATGATCGATAAGTTTGACGCCTCGCGGAAATGTAGCCAAATCACCTGTCTCTATCAACCAGCAAACTGGTGGGTAGAAGATTTGATTAACAGCAATACTGATCCGGTCCAGGTGGCACCGCTTCCCGATCGTGGCGACTACTATCTATAGATCTCTTTGCAAACCCAAACCCTAGGAGAAATATCATGAATGTTAATGTTCTTATTGTCGGCGGAAGCTCCGGCCTCGGCTTGGAGATAGGAAAACTGCTTCTTAAAAGTGGAGCCACCGTATGTGTTACCGGAAGATCTCCAAGATTTATCCCGCAAGAGTTTCAGTTCATGAGGCTCGATATCACAGACGACCTCGGTATGCTTGCCAGAGAGCTAGACGATAAACTAGTACAGCTTGCACCGACTGATCTTTTAGTCTATGCGGCTGGGTTTTTCGAAAGAGGGCGCATCGCCGAACTCCTGGATACACACATCGTGCGAATGATTAATGTCGGCTTGACTGCACCGGCGTTCATCTTGCGGCGAATAATCCGACGACAAGAGTCTCTCGAAGGATTCATTGCCGTCACCTCGACATCTCAATGGATTCCACGCGAGTGGGAACCTGTCTATGCCGCAGTCAAGGCGGGACTAGCCATGTTCGCCCAATCAGTTTCTCTTGATCGTAGAGTCAAGAAAACTCTTGTAGTGGGACCGGCTGGTATGAACACCAACTTTTGGACTAACGCAGGGCGCGATGACACACACACCCTCCTTCACCCAAGGTTGGTAGGAGAACAGATATTGAGACTCTGGAACGGCAACTATACTTACCGTCTGGCGCGTATTCTTCGAGATCCCACTCCAGAATCCAAACGGGTACAGATTCTGGAAACTAGATAAGCAGTTCTAACCATCCTACCCGTAAGCGCCACCGCACCCACGCAGGTCAGGTGGCGCTTTCTTATTTATCATGACGAAAATCACGTATAAGAAAGTCTACCTCCTTCAAGACAGCCGGCACAGTAATGGAGAGCACCTGTCGCAAAGCTTCTTCCCTGTTGTATGATCGAGCATTTAGTATGAAAAGTTCTGCTTTGACCCTCTCTGGAGGAACGACGTTTCGATGAATCAGGCCGCGAGGAGGTTGCACTCGCTCGTCCACAGGTCCTACAATATCTACAGTCGGAACGTTAAACGCCTCAGCTATATATATCGACCCAGTATCGGCGGCGATAAATAAATGGAGTTTGGCAATCAAAGCTTTGAGTTCGTCTATATTAAAATCTGTGATTTCTAGAGTCTCTGTGCCATGTCTTAAGTGACTCATGGTTCTTTCAACTTGATCTTTATCTCCTGGTCCGCCAACAATAAATATTTTAGCCTTATATTTTTCAGATAAATAATCAGCCACTTCGGCGAACCTTTCTTCTGGCCATTCTTTTATCTTATTGCCTGTAGTTGGAGATATACCTACCATAAAGTCTTTCTTTTTATCAATACTATTATCAATAAGAAACTGTCCTACTTTTTTGTCGGCGTTTGCCGAAAACCCAAGATGTTTTTGGGTGTCAGTAGATATGATACCGAGCGGCTTAAGCGCTCTTAGGCGCTCGCGAGGCGCATATTCATCGATACGATACGGAAATGTTTTAATAAACCGTTGCAAAATTTTATACGGTTTTGTTTCCGATGGAGAAAATCCTCCCATGACCGCCGGCGCAATTACTAAAGAAACACCAGCAAGATAAAGAAGGGCAGTCGGTTCGAACGAGGGCCCGGTAACTAAAGCCGCTTCTATACAGTATTCTCTGATACGTTCCACTATTCCTTTTTCTTTTAGATCAAGGTACTCATCCACCAATCCGCTGTCAGATAAAAGCGGGCGGTGCAGTTCAGAGTTCCCCGCTACAATAATACGAGCGTGCGGAAGATAAGTTCGGATGGCATTAAGCACTGGAGTACAACACACCACATCGCCTAATTTGCCGGTTGGGACCACTATGATCTTGGAAATATGCACGGGTGTATGATTGGCCGGACCAGAGATAAACGCTTTTACAATACAACGTGCCATCAAAACAATCCTTCTGATTCTTTTGGAATTCATGAGTACTTTATATTTGCCTTCCCGATAAATTCTGCGATGGCAACACCGCGCTTTTCCCAAGTATAATTTTGGACATCGTCATAGGCTTTTTGGGCAATAGTTTGTGAATGATTGGCATCACTCAATACTCTCTCGATACCGCGAGTAAGAGCTTCTCCGCTTTCTGCTTCGACAAGTACAGCATTATTGTCATTTAACACTTCGGAGATTGAAGGTAGTCGCGATGCTACTATGGGCCTTCTAGAAGCCATATATTCGAAAAGTTTCATCGGTGATTGAGAATATTCGCCCTTCGGATGCGGTATGACGAGAACATCTGCGGCTTGCAAGAGAGTGGGGAGATCTTTCTGTTCTTTTCTTCCCAGAAATTTAATATTCGAATTGTAAGTTTTACTCTGGTATTCTTCTTCAACTGGACCAACAAGCAAGAAATCAACTTCTGGTAGAACAATTGCCGCTTCAATAAGATAATCAAGGCCTTTCAATTTTCTCACAGTCCCAGCGTATAAAACAATGCTTTTGCGCATATCGAGTCCGAATTGTCGTCTAGCCTCATTTTTTTCAATAACCTGACCAAATCTTTCAAGAGACACGCTATCATGGGCAACAAGAATTTTTTTCTTATACGGTTGATAATGTTCAGCCAAATACCCACTTATAACGATCATGCCGGAAACAAGCGGGCATATGATCTTTTCCCGAATGTGTTCACCAAAACCAAGTGGTTTACGATGAATTTCATAAAAAATTGGCACAAAGAGCAGGCGAGCCACAAGTGCTAATGGCAGGAAAAGGTTTGATCGAATGTACAAAAAATCAACTTCCTTTTTAATTTTTTTGTTCAGTAAAAAAAAGATGGCTGGTAGATTAAACAGTATTAGGGCTATCGTTCCTGAACTTCGAATACCGAAATTATTTAGAAATATTACCCTAGGTTCTTTCTTAAGATTATTATTTCTCTTGATAGTCTCGAGATCAAGTACCTCATGATAGTCAGGCATTACAAGGTCAAGGACTACGGAACCTGTAATATTATCGACAGTCTGCAATATCTGGCTCATGTGAGCTCTCATACTACTAATATGAGTATTATGGAAATAGTATCCTTTCACAAAAATAAAGTGGCAGGATATAAGTGCTCAAAATCGGAGACAATCTGCGTAAATGATATATCTTTTGAATTGTGCGGTTTGCTTTGGACATATTCCGTTATGTGATAGAGGAGAAACAATCCGCGATAATTACCATCTAAAGATTTTCCGCCAATTTTTTTAAAATATGCGGGAAAATATTCTTTGCACAAACTAGACAGACCGACCCGATCAAAGCGATGCAACAAACCAAACAGGTCAAATCCCGGAATATCCGAGTTGCCGACATAATCATAATCAACAATACACAACCCATTCTTAGACCACAAAAGATTGTCTGAAGTACAGTCTCCATGTTGGATAATTCGAGGCAATGTGATACTGGTAGGCAATTTCCGAACTATATATTTCAGAAGCTGATGCCGATCCGATTCATTAAGCCCCGATTTAATTGCTGTTTCTTCCGCCAGCTGTTTTATATCTCTCATGGAATTCTTGTCTTGTTGAGCCAAATACTTTTGAAAGTCCGAATAGTCCGTTACCACGATTTTTAACCTTTCTTTATTTAATCTTATTCTCTTGCCAAGACATACGGTTTCAACGCTGAAAATATTCTCTCCGTCATCATACAGATATAACGCCTGAGCAAAAAGACGAACATAATGACTCCCAAGAGTCAGCGTATTCAATGTTTTAAGGTTATTGAAGTTGCGCAAAATTGCTTCTCTGGCCCCATAATTTCTGACTGTTTTTAAGCATAAAGAAGGCGAGGATGTGCCGTTTCTAAAAACCATAAAAATTACTTTGTCGTTCAATCCCGAACCAGAGGTTACGGTACTGAACTTTAAATAACTCAAAGGAAAATCTTTTTCAGATATATGCTCTGCTAAATGTTCTTTTATCACTTTTTCAAAAAGTTTGATCATTTCTGTGCAAAAATATTGAAACTGAAGAAAAATTTCCTATAAATCGAAGTAAGAAGTGAGGAACGGGCGGCTATCTTAGCAATTCTCCGAACTAAAGTGTTACTTGGCATCATAGCTGTTATGACATATTTCAATAGATTAAGGTCTTGATATGGCACAATGATTCTTGGCAAATTGTAACCAGGATAGACTAGGTAAAAATCTGGATTCTCAAAACCACTCTCTTTAAATAATGTTTTATAACCAGAAATATTGTATGTGTAAGTGTCATATCTCTGACCTGTTCTAAATATTGTGTATTTATCGGCTAGCCATCGTGGTAAAAAACTAGTGAACCGCAAACCGCTGTGATCAATGCCTCGCAGATACGCTAAGGCGAAACGATTTTCAATCCCCACATATAGATGCCCTCCCTTTTTCAAAAGCTTTTTAAACGCCTTAAGACAGGCAATCTGTGCCTCACGCGGATCCTTATACAAATCTGTCTTCCCAACCCATTCAAGCAAACCGTTCATCACAATTAAATCAAAGCTCTCTTCTTCAAACGGTAAGTTGAAAATGTCTGCCACGATAGTTTTGATATTATTCAAACCCTTTGCTTCCGCCAGTTTTTTCAAAAACTTTATTCTGACACTGGAAGAATCGCAGGCAACAACCTCTTTGACGACCCTCGCCAAAGGGATAGAGATTCTGCCTAAGCCCGCCCCAGCATCAAGTACGCGAGAGTTATGATCAAGAGGAAGGAAAAAACGCCAATCAGCCCTATTTTCTTCATCCGTAAAATCGAGTTTATTTTTGAACTTAACGCGAAAAGTGTCCCATCCTTCTTTGTCTATAACTTCTAGAGCGTTCTGGATCTGCTCTATTTTTTTCGCCCAATATGGATTCTGTTCGAACTTTCTTGTTTCCTTCATCATTGATCGATCATTGCAACACACGCCAGATTAGGATTCTGTAGTCTTAAAATAAAAGGTAAATATTTCAAAAATATATTGTGGCTAGAAGCAGTGTATAGGTTGTGGAACCGACAGGTAAATCCTATCCTATTGAGACTATACTCCAAACTCTCTCTATCCCAGAGGAAGTAGTGCTTGCCATGCTCTGGCCAATAAACTCTGGCTTCATTATTAAAGCCGCGACGATTCGGTACCACGATAAGTATCCGCCCGTGTGGATTTAAATTTATTTTAAGATTTTCTAAGAGACCCAGCGGATTTTTAATATGCTCTAATACCTGATTCAATATCACAAGGTCAAAGCCGCCAGACAAGTTAAAGTTTTCTATATCTTGTTTGATAAACTCAATTTTCTTATCAAGTTTCTCCGGTCGGTTAAAGAAATCCACCGCCACAATCTTGTCCAAACTATTGAACCTTTCCACAATCGCATTAACCAACTCGCCGGAACCACACCCCAACTCTAAAACAGCTGATTTGTTTTTCAAATTGATAGCCACGGTATGAAGCAAACTATCCATTTTCATTTTTCGGTTTATATAAAACAATAATGATGGTCTTGAGCAAAACTCCATGATGCACCCCGCAAAGCGCGAGTATCTGCTTCACAATATGCTTAAGATTCGAAGGACTATGGGTATTATACACAATAGAGAGACCTGCTTCTTTAGCCATTTTTTTAAAAGCAAAGTAGCTTATGAAATGCAAATTCCAATCTTCAAGCTTTTTTGACTTATAGCCTGGTAGCCAACTTATAAACCAAAGTCCTGTATGAGTTTCCTTCGGCGCATATTTGTTGGGAAAAGAGAGGTAAAACTTCCCTCCCGGTTTGAGAGTTCGCCCTACCTCCTTAATCACATCCCTCGGATGCGACATATGCTCTAAGACACTTGTTGAGTATACGTAATCGAAAATATCTTTATCAAATGGGAACTTCCTACCATCATATAGATACAGATTTGAATGCCCGGACATCTTTACCAGATCTTTTTCTGTCTCCAGACCATAAACTATTGCCCCTGCTTTGATAAATTCGCCAGCCATAATACCATTACCGAAACCAACATCGAGAATCTTCTTTCCGTGAGGATCGCCGACATCGCGTACGAAATCGTTGAAAAAAGCTTTCGCATTTTTATCTTTCTTCATCCAATCTTTAACAAACTTTCTTTGATCGCGAAAACTCCCGTGAGATAAGTACTTCTTGGTATAGGCCCAGGTATCAACTTCAAATTTAGACATCTTCTTGAGTATGAAAATGTGCTCGGAGAAAACACCACAGCGCTCAAGTAATTTTCTCAATCTATTAAATCCGAAACCATAGCCGGAGAAAGCGGGACCCTTGGCATAAGCAAATATGGAGTAGCCTGCTTCTATAAATTTGTACTCCCATTGTTTTTCCCCGAAAGCGATGAATTCCTCCATATGACCGGAGAAATTACCATGAGGTACTGGAATGAAAAATCTTTTCAAGCTATTAGAAAATTTTTTCGGAGCAATAATATTGATATTATTTTCGAGATCCATACTTGAACCTTGAAAGAGTGGTTTACCTTTTAACTTCCCAAAGATCCTATCAATCATAAGTAAAGCCAGATTAGGATAAAAAAATAAAAGATAGAATATTTTAATATGGCGACTTGGAACAATGTGGATGACATATCCATCACTTGTAAGTATTTCTCGCGTCTCCTTCAAAACTTTCTGTGGATTCCTTACATGCTCAAGCACATTTGAAGAGAAAATGAAGTCAAAAGTCTTGGGCTTAAACACACCTTCTATAGCATCGGCATCAACAGTTTTATATTCAACCCCGGGCACTTTTAACGCTTCTTTTATTCTCTTGAAGTTCAAATCAGACGAGACAAGCTTATCTATATGAGAAGCTAAAAGTGCCGTTTGAAAACCATCCCCTGCGCCAATTTCAAGACCGGAAACGAAATGTTTTTGGGGTAGTAAGGAGAAAACCAGATTAATTTCTCTCTGCCGTATAGCGTGGAGATATTGTGTCCAATCCGTCTTACCAATCATGAATTTTAGACATTAACATAGCACATTATGGCATGTGCATGATTAATAATTGAGAACCGTTTGGCTGATTTTTTTGCCTCCATAGCCAGATTTTCTCGCAACGTATTATCCTCACTGATTTGTATCATTGCTTGAGCTAGGGCTTCAACATCTTCTCGAGGGACAATCAGCCCGTTTTCTTTATGAGTGATGACTTCTTGAGCGGCTTCAAAATCACTGACAATAATCGCTATGCCAGCAGCCAACGCCTCTATTAAGACTAGGGGTAACCCTTCATAGCGGGAAGGCAGGACGAAACAATCCGACGACAAAAACAATCCGGGGATATCATTTCGCACACCAGCAAATATCACTCGTTTTTCAAGACCGTTTCTTTTGACTTCCTGTTCTAGGATACCCCGATCTTCCCCTTGACCAACAATGAGAAGATACGCTTTCGTGTCGACTTCTTTAAATGCCTTAATAAGAATATCCACTGCCTTTTGATGAATTAATCTTCCAATATATAAAAATAAGAAAGCATTTGCTGGGATGTCGTACTCTTTCCTGATCTGAGAACTGATACTGGTAGTTTTAAATATAGATAGATCAACACTATTATAAATAACGTCGATTCTTGCCTCTCGAATAGAGTGCCGGACGAGAGATTTCTTTACCGCCTTTGAAACTGCAATGATTTTGGTTGAGAGAAATTGCAAACACCAATCGACAAAAAACATTTTTCTTGTTTTTACAGTATCGTAGACATTCTGCTCAAATGCTATGACGTTTCGCACCCCCGCGATCTTTGAGGTAATTCGACCGATAGTGTTTGCAAACCAAAGATGTGTGACCACAAGATCTGGTTTAAGTACTCTAATCGAAAGTACTAGTTTAAACCACGAAAAGATGTCAAAAAAATGCTTAAACGAAATGCATTGAAATCTGTCTTGCTTAAGATGTAATCCGGTAACAAAACTTTTTATAGGTTCTGGAGTCAGAGTGATGAGAGATACATCGACACCTGTGCGCAACATTTCGTTGATATCATCCACTACCATCCGTTCGGCACCACCAATACCAAGGTTATTTATGATAATAAGCACTTTTTTATTCATATTATTTATTGCGCTCATCAGCTACTTTGTGAAAAATCTCTGCTAATTGCCGAGAAAAAATTTCCATTGTAAACTGATTCCTAACCTTGTTTCTGGCGGCTTCGCCCAGAATTTTAACCTTTTGCGGGTCATTCCAAAGTGTTTTTATTGCTTCTTTAAGCTCCGCCACATTATAAGGAGAAACAATAAGACCATCCACACCTTCATTAAAATAACCTGTGAGAGTGGCCCTCTCTGTAGTTATAACAGCTTTAGCGTAAGACATTGACTCTAAGAGTGAATACTGACCAGAGCAATCGGAACCAGTCATTTTTTCTTCTGGGATAGTTGTAATCACAATAAATTCAGCCCCCTTAGCATATGGTGGTGTTTCAGTCCTCTTCAAATAAAGCACTTCCACGTTTGCTGGTATCTCCCCAGCATCTTTTAAATTCCTTGGCAGAGCGGCAATAATGAGTTTAATCGGTAAGTCTCTGACTGCTTCAATTAAGGTCTTGTAGTCTCGTCCCACATCACGTCCGGAACTGAAGATATAACGCCCCCGCACTTCAGATACACGTATATCCTTATCGTAGAAATTATGATCAATGCCATAAGGCACATAAAAGTTTTTATTTGACGGGAGTCCCATACTTTTCAGAAAATCCTGTTGTGCTAAAGACGGCGAGACGATGGCATCCGCCGAGAAAACTGCTTTTCTTATAACCCAACCTTTTAAACCTTTCTTATTACGTTTCAGTAAATTGGATAGATAAGTGTTATATATAACCCATTTCGGTTTCTTCAGACAAAGAACATACTTGACGATAAATAAAGTCAGAATACCCGAACCGGAGAAAATAACATCGTAAGACTTGAGCCGAAATAGTACCGGCAATTGTGTCAGATTGAAAGAAATCTTCCGTAAGAACTCCGTCAATCTATTCTCCAGGAAAGTCGCTTCAACACCATAACCAGCCATGTGGTTTAGACCGACAAGATGTATATCAGAAGCTTTGCCCTGCTTATATTCCTTATAAAGTTTCCGCCTTTGACCAGCAAATAGATAAAGCACTCGGAGATTCATCTCTAAATTGTATTATAAGAGCGATTCCTTACTATGATTAATCGCGTGTTTGATTTCCTTTTTTGATAATTCCTGTCCAATCAATTCAACCATGGCTGGACTTCTGAATTCCCCAGCCGAGCAACATATTGCAACACATATGTTCTCATTGGGAAAAAGAAAACTGTAAAGTGCAACCACTTCTGATATATGCGTTACTATAGATTCAACTCCTTCTTGGTTTTTCATAAACTCTATTATTTTTTTCTTTCTTTTGCCCTTGTCTTGGAGATCTCTGATTTCTTTTTCTCTCCAAGGATTTTTGAAATAGGAAACGTCAAATTTGAAGTTAGCAGGAGGAGCGCCATATTTGTGACCCCATGACATCAGAGTTATCATATTGCGTTTTTATTATTGACCCAATTAGTGTATCAAATTCTTAAGAAATTTCCATCTTTATTTTCTCCATCAATAATTGGAGGCTGTGATCCTCAACTCTAAAATTTTTTAGGTCTGGATTCCGCACTTCGAGTTTACAGCCACAAGCAGCCGCCTCAATAATAGTTTTATCCATACTTCCAGCCGAGGTGAAGTTGGCGTAAATTTCATTAGTTTGATAAAGCTTCTTGGCTTCTTCTTGATTCACTGGACCGATGTATACGATTTTCCCTTTACTGTTCAACACTCGGTGTTGCACAATTTGACCATACTCTTTATCTTCCACTAATATAGGTCCGGCAATAGTGGTTACAAAGTCCTTATCTTTAACCCAGTCAATAAATTCTAGAACTTTTTTTACCGGTGAAATCCGTCCTAAAAGAAGTATTGAATCTTTCTTTCGGATAATATTCGGATCTGGTTTGAAGAAGTCAGTATCAATACCGACTGGCATAATTTTAGTCTTTTTAAATCTCGCTGTATAAGAGCTTGGCGAGGTACAAAATACTTTGTCAGAAAAAAGTATAGCTAAACGTGTAAATAAATTACCATGAGCGTGATTACGCCACAGAAATATTCTTTTACCCCATAATTTCCAAAACTTCCATCCAAGTAATACATATTCCTGATTCATGTGCACAAAGACAGCATCATAATTATTTCTCTCACTCCATATGTATTTAAAAAATCTCAACAGATATTTTATCTTTACCTTTCCCTTCTCCTTTCCGAGAGATAATACTTTCACATTTGTCGGTAAGTGATGTTCTCTCATCTCTAAACAGACAACGGTTATAGACTCGCACCACTTAGCAAATTCTTCTATCCAACGGTGGAAAAAACCCAAAACAGGGTCATTTTTATCAACTTTTTGGGTAACTATCAGTAAATTCATCAGAGTGATGTATCTTTGTGTTCTTCAATAATATCGTTCTTAGTAAAGAAACGCTTAATAATTCTTTTAATAGAGGACAGGAAATCAACCAATACTCTTGAAAGTGGTACATGATCTTTCGCTTCTGTGACATCATTTTGCAACTGACCAATGCTATATTCGATATCTCCACTCAACTCTTTTTTTGCCATTCCGAAGAAGACTGGGATTCTCCAGATGAATGTCTTAATAAATGTATTTAAGCTTCTGAATCGTTTGGTTATTTCATTTTTCCTCGAGTGGAAATGTCCCCATAACCAAATTAGGGTCACCATACTAAGACCAATAATCAGCAAGGATAATAGTATAACTGTCAAACCAATGAGGGACAGGATACTAATTTGTATCCATTCCGGCAGGAAATTCCAGATACCGGTTATGTTATCGCTCGGAATATACACTTCCTTAACAGCGACAACGGTATTGCGGGCACTCGATGAGAACTCGTTCTCCGGTGCGTTAATCCTTGGCGGTAAGAAAGTGAGACGGGCCCCATTGGTATTGGCTATGGCATTAGTCCCTAAACCGTTATTTTCCAAAATAGCGTATTTAGAGAAAGTCAGATCAGCCAAACCCTCTTTCTTCACGCGAAAAGTGATAGTAATAATTTTGCCGCCAGATCCAATAAAACCAGGATTGAGCACTACCCCTTCAAAGATTATATTTCCAGTATCGCCTGCATTGGAATAAGAAGGATTTTGTGTCCAAAGATTAACTATGGAATCAGATTTATTTATGCTGATAACTTCAAGAGTATTGGTAGGAAATGATATAATACTAAAAAAAGCATTAACCGAGGTATCAGAACTAGCTATGACGCTTACGACAAAATTCTCTCCCTTATGAAACTCTCCGCTTGAAGGTTTAAGAGATAGAGTGGCTGCAAAAGCGCTTACAGGCGCTAGAACAATTATGGATAACGCAACGACACTAAGCGCTTTATGGAAAGAAAAACGCATAACAATATTATAACGCTTGTTAAGATAAATAGATAACGATACGATCCGCTTATTGACATAGTTATATAATTATGAGACTTATCTATGGCGCGTATGTATATTTTTTTAAAGTTCTCAATGCGCGACAAGGAATATGGAGATTCCACTGTCTTCCACTCTTTATCGCTTGGTTGGAGAAACCAAGTGGAGGCAAACTCATAATGATCAATACCTGTACCTTTGTCTTGAGTAGCAAATATAATGAAATGTCTGTTGCCAAAAATATCAGGCGATACTGATATCATAGGATCAAAAGGTTCTGGATAAATTGTGTCCGCAACCAAATCTGTTGCTGGTTCCATGGTCAAATTTATGGGAACAGAACCGTTTGATTCATCGTTACGAAGTGCACGCGCCTCAGAGAAAGTAAAATTCGGTAAATCTTCTTTAGACAACTCTCCTGAAAATGAGAGGATCATTTTTTTGCCGCTGAAACCGCCAGGTGTAATGCCAGAGAAATATATGGTGTGAGATTGGCTATCAAAAGTTGGGGGATTAATCCAGAAGATTATAGCGGAATTACCATCATAAATTTTATCTATATTTATTCTGTTGGGCACATGGATAGCAGCTTCAAGCGCATTGATATTTTCTGTGCCAGTGTCAACAAATACTTGAGCAGAAAAAGCCTGCGTGAAAAGCGGTATCAATAGAAGTGCTGGGATAATAACTTTTTTCATATTTATCCTGTCCAGTAATAAGCCATGATAGAGAAATCGATCAGATCTACCTTTCCATCATTATTAATATCTACACGTGCTGGAGGAGCACTCTTTTTATACCAGTATGCCACAATGGAGAAATCTACTAGATTCACACGACCATCGTTATTTAAATCTCCCTTTAGCATCACTCTTTCATTCTCGGCAAGAATATTCGCATTACCAACTGCAAAAACAATTGACGGGCTATATGGACTGATTTCACCATCCTTAGCACCCTTAGACTTAGTGGAGTGACCCCCATATTCAAGCGGCGCAGTATCAAAATTATAAAGATAAATACCATCAGCATCAGTCGGGGTTTTAACGAAATGCGGCTCATCAGAATTGACTTGAATAATCACTTCACTTTCTGGAGCAGTTTGGCCGAAGATAGCTATATTATCCCCCTTCTTTACCTGAGATTTATCAATAGCAATAGTAGGAGCAAGAAAGATCCCTGTAATACTTGCTGAGCCGCCATCAGTAAGAGTTATAGGAAAAATTGAGCTGTAAGATCTTCGTCCCATGCTGTCTTCGCTGTGAACAGAAAAAATGTAACTCCCTCCAGAAAGATTGCCAACCCCCATCTGAAAACGTGAGTCGCCACCAGCTACACTAGTAACCGCAATTTGGGCATCTTTGAGAAGAGTGACCGCGCTACCCGGATACGCCATACCGGAGAAAGTGACACTCCCGGTACCAGTAGTGCCACTGCTTCTTCCCCCGCCCCCTCCTCCACCACCGCTACTTCCGCCGTCATCCTCGTCACCTCCGCCACTAGACGGCGCTGTTGGCACTGCGGAAACTTCGGTCGAGGTGGCAATGTAATTACCCAAAGCATCTTCCACTAAAATAACAAAGTAATAAGTTGTGCCGGCAGTTAAGTTGGTCCTCGTCGAAGCAAGCACATTGCCGACAGAAGTATAGCTATATGAACCGCCACTTGCAGTAGACTGTCCGACAGTATAACCTCCCACTGCCCAGCCGGTAGAGGCATCTGCAGATGTCCAAGCTAACGCAACTTGTTGAGTGCCAGCAGTCGCGCTAACTGAAGGTGTTGATACGAATGGGAAATAGAGAAAACCGCCAAAAAGCTGATAAAGACTATTGGTAGTGGAAGTACCAACCGCCATCTGTGATATAACCGCGTTTAAGGTATAACTCGTAGAGGTCGAATATCCTCCCGAAAATAATACGGGGTTAGAAACCGTATATGCATCAGAAGAAAAGTTTTGCGCTGAAGCAAAATCAGTGAAGAATAGAACAACTACGATTATTAGAAATAATCTTAGATGAATCGCCATGTTTTCATTATCTCAGAAAGCCAAACTTCTTGCCCGCGAATAACGGTGATTTCGTAGAGGAATTCGTTGTGAACAATCCAAATCTCAAAAGTATTGCCAAGTTCAACACTTTTGCTATAGAAAGATGTGGCGAGCACTCCATCAACATAAAATCCAGATACATTTTCTCTAACCCCCGAGGGCACATCTTGTAAAAATCGCTCGTCGCTCACTTTTTCTCCCCTATGCGGAACGATGAATATTTGAAATCCCAGCGCTTCCTCGATATTTTCTAAAACGATAGTGCCTGCTCCATTGCTTTCGTCGAATTCTTTTACCGATAACTCTTTGGGGTATAAGAGGGAGAAATTATAGCGAATATTCTTGTACTCGTTTGTCTCCTCGGCTATTGTCTCCTCGAATAATAAATTTGGCAATTGCAACGACATAGTTGAAGCGTTTCGAGTAAAAGCATAATAGCCGAAAGATGCAAATATGATACCAATGATACCAAGTGTTAAAATCGAGTGCTTCATAAAGAACTCTTATTGTTGATGCAAGATTATTTTCCCATTTAACAATTTAATGTTTGAGCCGAAGAGACGTACTTTGCGGACAGTTGTTGTGTCGGTACCAGTGGTAAATCCGTTGTCAATGCTTCCGTACCCGGTGCCAGCGGAATTGGTAGCATAAGCGCGGAAGTAGTAAGTAATGCCGGCCTTGAGAGTGAAGATGGTCTCGCTCCAAGTTCCCGTACCGAAGGGACCGCCAAAAGTATTGCTGGTAGTGGCAGTATCTGCGCCAGTAAGTGTGGAACTTGTACCCCAAGCGAATCCTCTTGTGGAAGGATTGTCTCCATTGACAGCCGATATGTTGCCGTTCAATGTCGCCGAAGACACATTCACATTGGATTCCGCATTGGTATCGACGCTGGGAGCGGTGGTGGTCTGCGGCCGAAGCGCGATGGTGGTGGTGGCCGAGGCGAAGGCGACATTGTCAGCCACGCTGTGCGCCATCGCGCCGGGGTCCTCTGGGTCCGATACTCCACTACTTCTGTACCCCATGCCCACGGTCCCGTCGGTTGTGTCGTTATGGTCCCGATCAATCGCGTTTTCCGTATAGCCGGTCGGAAAAGTATACGTTTGCGCCCCGTCACCGCCAGTGTAACCGCTCGCACCCACGATAACCGTCCAGACGCCGGAGGGATTATTGTGGTTGATGGGCCCTGGATTGGGGTCCATCGTGTTAGTAGTCGCCCCACCCACGGGCGTTACGTCCATCGGGGTCGTCGTATCTACTCCGCGAAAAGCCATGCAGACCGCGACGACGGAAGCGTCGTTACCACCCTGCCCGTCGATGAGGACCTCGGTGTCTGGCGTAGCCCCCATAACTTTCCAGTACACTCCAAGATTGATGTCAAAGTCGTCGTTGGCGAAAACGTCGGTCACTTCCGTGTATCCATTCCCAGTCAGGAAAGCGGCCGCATCCATATTGAAATCAAGGTCGTCGTTGTCCGCAATAGCAAAGGAGATAATCACGAGGTCGTTCACCAGCGTGGTCGGCAGCGTCAAGGTCATGTCGCCGACGCCGTCCCGGGACCACTCGCAGGCGGGACTGACGAAACTGATTGCCGCTTCAGCCGTATTTGGCGCTAAGATTGCAGTAAGAAATAGAATTGAGAAGAATTTTTTCAGAGATTTTTTCATCATGGCGTTGGAGTTTCTGGTGCTGGTTCGGAAGTAGGAACTGTAGGAGCTGGAGCTGGCTCGGGTGCGGGGCTTGTTCCGTTAGAATCAGGACTCGAAGAGTCCGCAGATTCTAAAGGGATCGGTATTGGTTCAGCTTCGCCCGCCGAAGCCTCTGGCGAAGGCTGGGGGGTTGGTTCTTGAGTCGATTCTAGGGCAGGTTCAGAAGAAGATTCTGGTGTTGGTGCAGATCCGCCTCCTTGTCCTGACAATAAATTGGCAAGTTGGTCTCCAGTCACACATATTTCGTCGCCATTAGATTTCTTCACACAAAGCGTATCTGTGTGAACTTCCTTGGCAAAAAACTTGGTGATGCCGTTTGTCGCATCTGCCAACCATGTTTTGATTCGATTAAAGATGGTCTCGAAAAAACTTTCGGCAAATGACCGTGAGACAGGAGTTGAACTTGCGCTTGATGAAGCAATACTCATAAGATTCTGACCAAGTTCTTGTACGGCCTTAGCAAGAACCGGGGCGAGTTTTGCATAATCTATACCACCGGGTAAACCTTGAGCATCAATCTCCACTATTTCCGGAATTATGTCTAGTACTTCCTCGGCGATGAAACCTAGTTGTGTGGAGGTTCCTATATTTACGCTCTTTTTATATGTGAATGTTACGGGGCGGAGATTCATAATCTGTGCCAAGCCATAAGGTACGTCAATTACATTTTCCTTGTACCTAATTGAAGACAAGTTACAAGTAGTGTTTCTGGTTAACTCAAAAGTGGCTGTATTGATACAGATATAATTTGCGTTGTTTGCAGAGGTAAGACCTGAGTTAAGAGTGGTGGTACCGGACTTACCTATCTGGAACATTGAATTAGATGTGAGATTGGTTGAGGACGCTATCCTAAACGTCTTATCTACGGAGTAATATCCTATCGACCATGCATTACTATCATTCGCGAACTGGAAATTCGCATCTCCAGTACCTGCTGTATCGCCCAAAGTGGTAAGACCGTTATTATCAATACTAAAGACTGTGGTAGTAGCGAAGGCAGAAGTGGAACTACTGACTATAAATAGTGGCGCCACTCCACCCGGAACTCCAGCAATGGAAAATCTGCCTGAAGGTGTCGTAGTGCCAACACCCAAATGGCTTGCTGTCGACAAGAAAACGGTAGAAGTAGCAAGCAAAGTACTCGCGCCATTGTAATACGGGAACTGTCCGGCAGTACCGGTAATACCAGTAATAGCGCCAGTACCGTTACCCTGCAGGAGTCCTGTGAGGGTTGAGGCACCCGTACCGCCGTTCCCTACTGTAAGAGCAGTAGTGAGAGATAAAGCATTGAATGTTGGTGACGCTGCTATTTTTACTGATTGATCAAACCAATCATTCAAAGTAGGAGCACCATTCACGGTCAGAATAAAACCGTTAACGGACAGGGATGAAGTGAAAAGATTGGAACTAGAAGCGGTAGTAGCAAAGAAGTTGGTTGAAGTAGCGTTGGTGGTAGTGGAGAAAGTGACGAAGGTCGAGGAAGCAATCAAACCAAGTGGTGAACCTTTAAGCCAGAGACCGGTAGAGGTGGCGTTCACGATTTGGGCATTGGCGCCGTAAGTATCGGGAGTGAAAGCAAAGGCGCCGCCGGTGCCGCTATCATCTGCCTCACATCCGAATAAACCGCCACTCCATGTCAGGACGTTATTACTGGTGCAGGTTTGTAATCCTGCTCCGAAGAAGTTTGTGGTAGAAGCAACAGTAGCGAAGAAGTTGGTGCTTGTCGCATTTGTGGAAGTAGCATAAGTGGTAGTGCTATTTGTTAAGGTCAGATTGCTTATCTGAACAAAAGAAGGAAGTGAGAGTGTCCATGTTCTATCGGCACTTAAATCTTGCGCTCCTGCTGAAGAAGTAATCTGTCCTGCTGTGCCAGCGATAGTTAAGTTGCGATTAGAAGGAGCGATTGTTGAGTCTGTTTCGGTAGTAGAGATACAGTCGGTACAGGTTACATCCACTACTTGTAAGTCTCCAGCATTATTATCTAAAGTAGCATCGTCTGTTAAAGAATCGAAGTAGAGACTGTCAAGACTAAAGAGACCGGAGATACTTAAATTAGTAGAAGTGGCGTTTGTAGTGGTTGCGTTGGTAACAAGAGTGGTGGAAGCGATAAGTCCAAGAGGTGAACCTTTCAACCATAGACCAGTTGAAGTAGCATTTACTATCTGTGAACCGAAGCCGTAAGTATCGGGAGTGAAAGAGAAATCTCCACCCGCGCCGGTAGCGTCAGTA
>ERZ1292629.351-Hain-H43-01um-R1-351-length-48647-cov-40_pt1 | contig 48647 bp, 74 predicted proteins | sample MGYA00564399_ERZ1292629 | MGnify/ENA primary metagenome ERZ1292629 (study PRJEB36523, sample SAMEA6512636) | groundwater metagenome | collected 2019-01-08 | study: AquaDiva: Metagenomics assemblies of 32 groundwater samples
CCCCTACTTGTCTTGTGAGGTCTTGGATTCCCTTGTTGGTTTCAAGAATTCCCCTACTAGCGTCGATTTCGAGGTCTCTTTGCTGCTTAGCGGCCTGACGTTTCGTAGACTCAACCATACTAGAGTTCTCTTCTGTTAATCGTTGTTCGGCAATCTTTCGTTTTGTGGAAAAGGTAAGTCCAGCTCCGGCGGCACTGTCTATGAGTTCATCGTGATTAGAACGATAATTCCGTCCAATCGTGGCTAAAGCAGACTGCTCTTCAAGTGATAGAAAGTTCTTGTTATTAGCCAGATCTTCGTTAATGTTGTCTATAATCCGAAGCTGTCTCTGAACCGATGAATCATAGTCTCCGTTTACCTGCTCAAAGCTACGAAGTACCTCATCTTGGGCTACTAAAAGAATGTTCTTCCAATAGGGTTCGGCTTGTTCGGTGGCCTGTTGAAGAGCACTTGAAAGGTTTATAGCCTTCTGCTGGTCGTTTGTTTTTTGGATTTGATAGTTGTATAAAACAATTTCCTTCATATCCCTTGGGAGAGCAGAGTATGCAGGGTCATTTCTTAGGGAATCAGGGAGTTGATCCTCTCCCGCAAGAGGTTGATTCTTAAAAGAAGCGAGGATTTTTGTTTTTTCGTCGTTGTTAAGCTTACCGCCATAGTTGGCGATCAAAGAATCCGGCACTCCTGCGGCTCGAAGTTCGGCAATATTAGCTTTGGAAGTTTTAGAAGATACGGCCATATAAATAAAAAACGCTAGAAATTACGGAATGATCCGTTGTTTTCAGCGTTTTCTCTATTCTTTCACTATCTCAAACTGGCGCAAGTTTTAGTTACTTATAGGACTGAGCATCTCAAACCTCTGTGTAGCGAGTGTCGTTGCGATAACATAGAAACAAATATCCGTTCCGTCCTCTGTCCAAGTCGTACCATCCAGTGTATAAGACGCATTTCCGGCATGAGAAGGAGCAGAATCATCTCTTCCTACTGCTAAATAATTTGTTGAGTTTCCACCAGAGTATTCAATAGCTACACAATAGGTTGTGCTTGCGCTTAGGGTTATTTGATCGAGTTCGCTAAAATTTATCGTTGTAAGAACAAATGAAGTCGTTAAGGTAGAAACATCAAAGTTATTAGAAGTCGCAAGAGCTGTCCCTGTTGGCTTTCCTGTGGTTCCTGATGAACCTGTGAGGGCGTAGATCTTCGCAACCGCATTACCAGTTGGTGAACCTACCTTTGCAAGATGAAATTTTACAGATGTCAAAATAGCCGTCGTAGCACCAACGTCGAATGTTTGAGCAACCCCACGAGCACTTCCAGCTGATGAACGAAGTGCATAACTATTGTCCTTATTTGCCTCACTGTATGAATCTAAGGTTACGTTAGGGGTGTCTGCGGCGTTATAAGCAACCTCAACGAGTTGACCAGCTAAGATGTCATTGTTTGCTAAGTCTGTTGCGGACTTCTTTTTTATAGTAATAGCCCCAAGTCCATCCACGTTTAAGGTTGCCGCACCAGTATTAGCTGTATTTGCTCGAAATAAAAACTTCTGTCCAATAGCATACGCTCGTGTTACTGGTTGAGTGCTGATGACATAGGTATCGTTAGCCCCACTATCAGTTCCGTATTTTTCAGGTATAACACTGCTTCCGTCTCCAACATTTGTACTAATAACTGTATTAGTCCCTGAATCAGATGTTGCACCAGATCCATTCCCTTCAAAGGCATTTCCGGTGATAATATTATTGTCACACGTAGAAGCTGCTATATTTACACCGTAGCCACCGTTATTAGAGATTTCAATTCCAGATATGATATTCTTGTCGCTTGTAGCAGTGAGTTTTATACCATCACCGCCATTCATAACTATCGTTCCAGACGCAATAGTATTTCCATCACATCCAGATACTAATTCAATACCGTGTGAAGTGTTTGAATCGATTGTAAATGCCAACATGGATACTTTAGACGTATCTGTGAACATCACTCCTCTACCGCCACAATTCGAGACACCGAAGTTGAATATCGTAGCATCTCCACCACTGTTTGACTGTAACCCGTGGCTCGTGCAGTTATAGAAAAATTCACTCTCCAGAACGTATGCGTGAACATTATCTAAATACACTGCCACCGTACAGCTTGCGATTTCTCCATCGAATTTTCCAAGTCCTACTGTGTTCGTACAACTTATTCCACGTACAGAGTCATAGATAACTACTGAGGTCAGTGTTGGTATAAGTGCAGAATCAATAATAACCGCATGAGTAGACGAGTTTTGTACCGTCATATCAAAAACACCTGCGGCAAGATTAACAGTAGCTATTATAAAAGAAAGTCCAGATTGCGTACTACCAGAGAATCCAGTAGTAAGTTCAATAACAGTATCCGATGTCCTTGAAGCAATATCATAAAAATCTCCGTCTATGAGAATAGACTGTCCTACCATGTCAGCAGTAAAAGTAGTCCCTGATCCGGTAACTGTTGTAGAATCTTCTTCGACTGTTACTGTACCAGTACTATATGTATCGCTTCCTTCAATCCTTAAAGAGTGAGGAGTAGCCCCAAAATCAATAACAGTAGCAAAAATACCTGATCCCCTTAAAATAACACTACTCTTGAGAGTAATATCTGCGTCTGGATAGTAGTTTCCAGGCGACAAGAAAACAATACCACCACCACGAGAGCTGGTTTCATTTATGGCTTCTTGGATACTTTCCCCTGGATTGATGGAGATGTTACTCGTTCCAAGTCTGTTTTTTGATAACCTCGGATCACCTGATCCTAGTTTACTTGGATCAGTTCCTTGGTCGAAGTTCCTCATTGCAGCCGGTGTCGGCTCTAAAAGAGGGTCTTTTGTGAGGTTATACCGATAACCTTTTTGGAAAACATCAGTTTGCATTGTCGGTTATGTTAATAGACTTCTCCGGAAACTCAAATCCATAAAAGGTAACTTGTCCTGTACTTGCGACCCCTGTGAGTTTATAGTTCAACCAATTTCCAGAGATTTTTTTATTGATCTCTTCTACTGGCTTTGTTACATTTCCTAGAAGTTCCCAATCTTTATCTCGATCAGAATTACCACGAGCGAGGAGATTTCCTGTTGTGATGTTTTTTGTAAACACTTGAGTAGTATCTATTTCTTTAATCCTTCCTCGTGCTCCGAACTCTAAATCTTGTGTTTCAATAGACCACGTAATCCCTTGAGGAGTTGAATGATAATCAGTATTACCGGTGTTTATTTGGAGTGCTTGTCCATTCCTATCTCCACCAACTACGACCTTTTTAGAAGAAGAAAGATACCAAGTAAAAACACTGAAGTCTGAATAGTATGAGTAAATATCTATTGACTGACTATCAATGTTGTATTTCACACAAAGATTTGTGAACGTATTGTCACCAACAGTTACGTCTCCGATGAAAGCGTAGACGTAGTTTTCATCACAAAATGTGGCTATCGAAGTAAGGTTTGCAGCAGGGATAGCGTCCCAAATATCCTGAATAGGACGAGAAATTTTCAAAGGATACCCACCATTTGTCATCCAAAGCCCTTCTTGATTTGCGATGAAAACATACTCTCTCCCACGACAAACTGCCTCTTGTGATGGTGCTCCGACGTTAATTAAGTCTTCTGGGTAAGTAGAGTTTCCATCCCAACGCTTCATACTCCGTTCTTTGAAAACAAGAAGGTATCCAGGGACTTTCTCAAGAGCAGTGATAGCTCCTCCACCATCTTCTTGTTCGATTTCAATTTGTCCATTTCCGTCTGTCCAATTTACTGTTCGGGTAGTAGGATCGGCGATACTGGAATAAAAAAGAATACTTGGGCTCGTGCTCACTCCTGCTGTATAGACACGATCTTTCCACTCCATTACAACCGTCCCGATAGGCATATTAGCAAGATCAAACGCTCCTCCAGTCGTTACCCAGGCTGAACCATTAAAGGCTTTACAAGCGTCCGTTCCGTTGACTCGTACAACGCTATCAAGATACGTACAGAATCGAGTTTTTAAATCTTTCGTGTCATCTTCTAAAGACTTCGTACCAGCTACCATGTCGTAGATATCGCTATTCACTCCATCAGAAAAAACCCCAAAGAGTTTGTGTCCACTCCCTACGGTGTCTCTGAAATAATGAAGACCTAAACAAGTGGCACTAGATACGGCTTGTGATCCTATTCGATTGGTTCCTAAACGAGAAACTAAAGACCCGATCTCTTTATCAGAATCAAAGTTAATATTCTTTGAAGAATTTATAGGAGCAACAGAAGACTGAACAATCCGGATGTTTCCTCTTGACCAGTCCCTAAACTGGATTGGTTGTGGAAGTTTCATATTACTCTACGTCGAATGAGTGGTTAGATACCCTACCCTCTCCTCGATAGTCGATTGTATTTATTTTTGGATTCATTCTTCTTTTTTGACCGGAAGACTCTCTTCGTATAGCGTCAGCAAGAAGCATATTAAACAACGCTAGATCCCCGTCTTGGAGGTCTGGTTTTCCGTTATTTTCGGTGATATTTCGTATCTGCCACTTCAGCCAGTGTTTGAGCATATCAAACTTCGCTAACGTGATTTCATCAGCGTCAGAGTCTACTTCTACAATATCGGTGTAGTAATCGAGGTATATGTTCTTTCCGTATTCCGTCGAGCTACAAAGAGGCCAGACATAGAGTTTCCCATCCCAAACCGAGAAATATCTTGGTGTTCCTTCGCTTTCCCCGTACCAAACATTCGTATCTTCTGGAAGTGCGATAGCAAGAGCAGTACACGTAAGAGTGTTAGTAGTTTTATTATTCGCAGTAAAAGTAATATCGTACTGCGTGTTATCAATGTAAAAATGAGCTGTTCCCGAAGAAGGAAAGTCATCTGTGGAATCTAAGACAACGGAGGTAGCACTGATAAGTGCAGCAGTCGCTTGTGAGACAATGACATCCTCAAAATATTCGTCAAACTCGATTTTATCCCTGTAATCAAGCCTTTTATCCCGTCCAATCTTTACTTGGAGCATGGAACGGTTAGAGTTTTTGTCATAATAATCAGTTGGTAGTGTCCAGAAGTATTCTCCACGATTCATCTGATCGAGAACATAATCAAAGACTTGGACGTTAGACCATGTTTTCAATTTTCCTCTTACATACCGTAAGCAAGCGTTTATCTCGTCAATGAGTCTCGTATATGTGAGATTCTCAGAGAATTGCTTGTGCATTTGTGACATACAAATATTAATAATGTATGCAACAGTATTGGAATCAAACCCAGCGTAAGGAATTGGATCTGTGTAATCTGTGTAATCTCCAGTGATTGAGTTTTTGAAACGAACAAAATAGTACCCAGATGAGTAGGTAGTATCTGTATAAACAGTATTTAAGCCTTCTACGTCTAATTCAGAGGTAGAAATAACTGTCTTAGCTCCTGCTTCCGTTGTAGCGTGAGAAAACTCTACTTGGTCAAAAGGAATAACGTATACTTTCGTATCCTTTGGGTGAGACTTTGTAAGAGTAGTCGCAAGCGTGACAGTCGTTCCGGTAGGGACAGTCGAGCTATGCGTCTTAATCTTTTCTGCTCCTTCTTGTCCGAATTCTCCAAACAGAAGAATCTTATTGATCGCAAAGTTTGAGATTGAATATACCGAAAGAGAGCTGTCTCCTGAGTTCGCAGTAGAGGATAGATTTGAGTAGTATGCGTCCTCAAGGAGCTCTTGTGAGGACGAAATTATCGTTTTTGCCATAAAAAAACACTGAAAAATTAGGGTTATCCCATTCAGCGTTTTCTTACTCTATTCTTACACGAGGTGTGACTGACGCAAGTTTTGCCTGTGGTTTGAATTCATGTATCCAAGCATGAGGTTTAAGAGGTATTGAGATTGAAGGCGAGACAGATGGACTAGCTGACGGAGAGAGACTTTGAGATACAGAAGGGCTTATGGACGGAGATATGGAAGCACTAGGACTCTGGCTGGGGCTAATACTCACTGAAACTGATGGAGAACGTGAAGGAGATACAGAAGTACTTCGACTGGGTGAGATACTCACTGATACAGATGGCGAGATGGAAGCACTAGGACTTTGTGACAGAGAAAGTGACGGGCTGATAGAAGGAGATACTGAGGGACTAACTGATGGAGATATTGATAAAGAAATCGAAGGCGAGATTGATGGTGAAATAGATGGAGACGGTGAAGATTCATCTTTATAAACATAGAAACATATATCAATACCAGACCCCCCAGCGCCACTCCATGTGCCAGCAGTAAAGTCTCTACCTGATTTATTACCAGCATGGGAAGGAGATGAATTATCTGCTCCGACAAATACATTATTATTTCCATCATCTACTAAAGATCCACAATTTATTACTACTACGTATTTAGTGGTATTTACGAGAGTTATTTTATTCGCTCCTGAAAATATGAAGTTTATTAGTTGAAGTGATGTAGTGAGGTTGGATGAATCATAAGCATCAGAAGTAGCTAATGCACTTCCAGTCGGCCTTCCATTTGTTCCAAATGTTCCAGTATGAGCGTATATCTCTGCGAATATATTTCCAGACGGACTCGTTGCTCCACCACTGCGGATATAGAATGTAGCACTATTAAGCACTCCACCATCTCCCGTAAAAGACTGTCCCACAGCATCATCAAAGAAATTAGCTGTCTTTAAAGACAGGTTTACGTTTTGATTACTCTCGCTATAACTATCTACTATTTGTGCCATTACTTTATTCTTACTGATGGCTTAAAACTCTTTGTATTCACTCTTGGGACGACCTGATTTATCCAAGCGTGTGGTTTTATAGGTATTGAAATACTCGGAGAAACGGATGGAGAAGCAGAGGGAGAGAGAGACGGAGAAGTAGAAGGACTCACGCTAGCACTTGGGCTTGGTGATCCTGACGGTGAAATACTTGGACTAATTGAAGGAGAAGGAGACTGACTAGGACTCAAACTTTGGCTTATCGAAGGGCTTATGGACGGGCTTACAGAAGGCGAAACGGAAGCAGAAGGGCTTTGACTCGGAGAAACTGATACCGATATAGAGGGGCTAGTAGAGGGACTCACTGATGGTGAGATCGAAGCAGACGGACTCTGGCTGGGGCTAACCGATACTGAAACACTCGGTGAAGTTGATGGTGATATAGAAACAGAAACCGAAGGGCTTCGGCTTGGTGAAATACTCACTGATACAGATGGCGAACGTGAAGGAGATACTGAAACAGAAACCGAAGGGCTAATACTCGGACTAACCGAAGCACTAGGGCTTGTTGAAGGACTTATAGAAACTGAGACACTCGGACTAACGGATGGTGAGATTGACGGACTGATGGAAGCCGAAGGACTCGTTGAAGGTGATATTGAAGGACTTATCGAGGCACTTGGTGATTGCGAAGGTGAACGTGATGGTGAAACTGAAGGTGACACCGAAGGACTGATCGATGGTGAAATTGAGGCACTCGGACTTGCACTTGGGGAACGTGAAGGAGAGATTGAAACAGAGACACTCGGTGAAATGGAAGGAGAAATAGAAGCACTTGGGGAAGCACTTGGTGATCGAGATGGGGAGATTGAGACGGAAACGGACGGTGAAATACTCGGACTTATCGAAGCCGATGGAGAGACACTTGGTGAGCGAGAAGGGCTTATTGATGGAGAAGTTGAAGGGCTTATAGAAACGGAAACTGATGGAGAACGTGAAGGACTTACAGAGGGTGAAATCGAAGGAGATACAGAAGGAGATGTAGAGGCTCCTGTATAAGTAACTACTAATTTAGGATCATTTGCTGTTCCAGTTTGTTCGGCGTAGTAACAAGTAAAGTTACTATCAGCAAGGGTTGTTCCACCAGGATTTGCAGAGTTATCAATATCCCCGTCCATTCGGGTTCCGATTTTCGTAACACCAGTTTTACTGATGATTCCTAAGCCAGTTGCGTTTAAAGCAAAGTCGTTATAAGCAGATGTAGAATACCCAGCGTACGTAATGTCGGTATCACAAATCCTTGTATTGCTCCAGTTACCAACGTTATAGTCAGAAGCGGCTAACGCTGTACTACTAGCAGAGTATCCTTGGGTAAGTCCAATCTTTGGGGTGATTCCAATATTATCGACTTTACTGCGACCATAAATAGAAAAGGTAGCCGAACTTATAGTCACTCCATCATTTAATCCAGATGTATCAAAAACAAAAACACCTCGGTACATTCGATACCAACTATTGGACGCTGCGAGGTGTCCGTATCCAGCACATGGTTCTCCTGCACCAATGTTATCTTCTGAGGCCGTACCAGCCCCAGCACGAAGAGTTGCGAACGTCTCACCACCAGCGTTATTTCTCCACACAGTACCGTCGACTGATGATGTTTCTGCGTCAGCGTCCGGATAGAAAGTCATGGTATCAAAACCAAGATTCCATCTAGGAATAAGAGGGTTAGCTATGAAAGTATCCCATTGATGAAATAGCCACCATATAGGGTAAAGACCGTAGTAAATCCTTCTGGAAAACTTATTTTTTCCTCTTAGTTCTACTTTTTTAAACCCGTTTTCCTCCCATGTTATGGAGTTTGGACTAACGCCGATGATTTCATGTTCTCCAACGGAGCTTCTCTCTCCATGAATACGGAAAAACCACCTACCAAATGAGGTGTTGATTAATTTCAATAATGCGCCCTGATGTTCTTTAAACCACCCAGGGTCGAATAGATAACGCATGGAGAAACTCTAACGATTATGTCAGCGTTTTCTCAGCGTTTTATGGTTTAAACTCTGTTTCCTTGAGTTTCTTTAGATCTTCTTCCGTCCATCCTGCAACAGGCCAGAACTTTTCAACAAGATACGATACTGGTAATTTTTGACCAGGAAATCCTTTATCAAAGATAAGTTCTTTCACACGAGTCTTTGTCTTTCTGACATCTAGCTCTCCTAAGTAATGAGGAACAAAGTCCCCTCCTTGGGTACGGAAAAGATGAGCATAAAATGTATTATGGTTCACTAAGACTTTTCCACCGGAGAGCGAGGTCTTGCAGGCTACCTCAATGCCTTGGTTCCCCCACGATCCTAATGTTTCGTCGGAGAGGTTGAGTTCCCAGTATTTGTCTCTGGTAGCCATAAAGCAAGAACCCTGCAAACTCATTGTCTCGGTATATCCTTTTGCCCGCAACTTTTTCGTTTCCTCTCGGTGCTTGTAGTCCTCAAAGTACTGAAAGTGAGGTTCTGCGTCGAAACAGTAACTCCACGAAGCAGGACGAGGTTTTGGGTTCCAGACTACTTTCTTTTTGATGTTATCTTTCTTTCCGCAAGCTCCACATTCCGTTGGAGTTGGGCCTTGGTATTTTTTCCAACCACAGTTGTAACACTTCCAATCAAAGACCCATAGATTCCGCATGATAGGAACAGCAGTGGTATCGTCACCATGCTCTTGCATGAATTCAATCATCTTTCTATCGAACCCTTGATCGAAGGCACAATGAGCGTCTACTTTCATGACGTATTTTGCTTTTGAAAGTTTTACCGCAATATTCGTCGCAGCTCTCTGACCTGTTGCTACTGGGACATAAATAATATTTACATCAGGGTGTTGAGGGATTCCTGGATTCGCCCATGCTCCGTCTAAGGTAGCTATAATCTCAGTCTTTCCTTCTTTGTGTTCGAGGATGTCTTGGATAGTTCTTGCAAGCCATTCTTCGTTACGGGCTGGGATTACAATGCTTAAATCGTACATAATTAAAACGCTACTAATAAGTTAGTTCAGCGTTTTAATTGTTTTTTAAGTTAAATCATCCAGGTTAACGGATTTTTATTTGATAATACTGTTGCATACGGTTTACAGAACTTCCAATCGTATCGGTACTTAAAATGAGGATAAACCTTTTCGTAGTCATAGACTTCTGGGGCTTCTGAATCGTGGAGAATAACGTAATCAACCTTATCCTTTAACATGATTGCGGTTTCTGCTCGGTTTTTAATCTGATCTATTAAAGCAATAGACCCATTTGGGAAATCGACTTTCTCCCAGTCCTCTACAAGTCGAATATGATGGTTTCGGCTTTTAAAGAGATTCGCGAATTCTAAGTATTCTTTCGTGTCTTCGTATGTCCAAAGTTCACGTCTTCTTTCTGCACAGACCCAATGGAGAAGTGGTGTACTAAAGACTCCAGATCCAAGTTCTAAAATAGCCCCATTTGTCTTTTGGGCGATCTTTAGAAAGACAGGAATCCACGTCGTATATTCTTTACTAAACCTCATAAAACAGATCAGTATGTGACGAGTGATTTTCCATCCCTTCTTTAAAGATTTCTCGAAGATTCCACCCAGGAACTTCATCTACTCCGATCTCTCTCCAATTCTCTGGTTCATTTTTAAAGTCTTCCTTTTCACATTTTATAGAGGTAAAGGTTCGGTTGTGACGTATATCTATATTTGGAAATTCGCTTGTAAACATCTCACACTCATCATCTGAAAACCCTCCCCTTCTTCGTTTCTTCGTTCCAGGTTCATATCCCCATACTCGACCCATTCTTGGCTCCCGACTCCTGAACTCATCTAATCCCATCTTCTCCATAGCCTCGATACGTTTCTTGTAGTGTTCAAGAGCGAATTCTCTATTAGCCACCATACAAGAGAGAGGCCTCATCTTGTCGTACGTAATGAGCTTGAAATTATGTAATTTCCACCGCCACACGTTTTCGTTATAGTAGAAAACATCATCTCTTGGAGGTGTAAAGTCAAAGTGAGATTTCGCGTATAAAACGTCATGTTCAAGAAAGAATACATACTTCCCAGGAGCATTTTCTAGTGCTGTCTTAATCTGATAGAGCATGGTTGGATAACTCCTCACCCTTCCTTCTAGTGCGATATTTTTATCTCCAAAAGGAATAGGCTTCAGAGATGTTGAAGTAACATGAATGCCTGATTTCTCAATATACTCGCGTACCTTATCTCGAATAGGGTTTCCAATCTTATTATCAGTGTAGAAAATTGCTGATTTCTCCATATAGTTATTACCAACCAGTTGACCAGTCAACAGGGTCTCCAGGATTACATCTTACAAATCCAAGTGCGTTCATTTTTCTTTCATACGCAAATCTAGATAAAGATGAATTATCATCACTATCAAGCAAATCAAAAAATCGATACCAGAATCTTCTATTTAGATACATACTACCAGTGCTTAATGAACATGAAACTTAAGGTGTGATCTTCTCCTTTCTTCTCTTCTTTACTTCCTAACACAAACCAGTTTTCGAAGTCATACGCCTCTGCGAAAGCTCGAACAATAGAACCAATCCCTCGATAGACCCTTTGCTGGGTAGGATTGTGTGTGTAATAGTCGTGTCCTGCGATAATCCCACCTTTTTTAACCTTTCTCACCCATTTCATTAGATCCATAGCGACATAACCAAACGAATGATTCCCGTCGATATAGACGAAATCCAAACTTCTATCTGGGAAATGCTCTAAAGCCTCAATAGAAGTCATCTTCATCAGGTGGCAATTAGGATACTTCTCTGTTCTTTCCTTAGCTAATTGATACACTCCGTCAATAGTCCTTCCATATTTCCCATCGATACTCACGATCTTTCTGTATGTATCTTCATCAGTGTTAGCGTCCCAGGGGTCTACGCCATAAATCTCTAGTCCTGCTTCGCAATAATCAACAATGTTCTGTCCCCAAGCTACACCAATCTCTACACCTTTTTTAAATCCAAGAGACTTAAAAAACGCTGGTAAGTCAGACCGTTTAGTATTAGGTATCCAATACGGAGAACCTTTTTGTTTTATTCCTACTTGTAAAGTCATATTAGATCGTGTACCAGTCAGTACCCATTAGATCACCATCATTAATTACCCATTGATAGTTCACACCGTCTGGCTTATGAAGGGAAAGAATATCACCATTAAGAAACCCATAATATCCAGTATCGTTCCATTCTTTTCTGGTTATCTTCTTCATCTTAATCACTTCACCGATAGCCTCTGGGAAGCTCATTAGGTTTGTAACCTCAACTTTGTTAGTCTGTGGAACCGGACTCATTGATACTTCTTCCATATAATTATAGTTAGATAAATTATTTACTTTAATATAATCCACCCGTGTAAGCTCAAGGGGTGAACAGTTAATCCGTTTTTATCTGCAAATTCATTGACAGCCTTCACGACTCCAAACCGAACGTGTCTCTTTGGTGAATATCTGTCCCAATAGTCATCTCCGATTACAAACCCACCCTTCTTTACTTTTGGATGCCAAGCCTCTACATCTGCTTTCGCTCCTTCGTAAGTGTGGTCGGCATCTATGTATATGCAGTCAAAGAACTCGTCGGGGAATAATTCGGCGGCTTTTACTGTGTAATCCCGAATAATTTTGACGTTCTTATGACCTATGTATTTGTGCTCTAAATGCCTGTAAGCGGAATCTAGTTCTTCCTGTGACTTATCAGAGTCATTCTGACCTGGAATACCCTCTTCACGCCATACATCGACCCCTACAGCGAGTTCTGGGTTATGAGCGATCATTCGCTTGAAGTTTTGGCCTTCATAAACACCGATCTCTGCAAGCTTCTGAATCCCGTACTTTTCCATGAAAGGTCTCCACTCACGCCTACGGTTAGAGGTTTCAAGATTATTTAGATCGTCTACTGGTTCTGGGTTAGGTGACATCATGTTTTTGAAAAATGCGGATTAATCTCTCATTCATTAATGGTTGTTTTATATCGTTTTTCCCATACATCGCTATATCAATAGCCCGTGTCTTCGCCCAATAGCGTCTGTATGGATGGAAATGAAGGACTTTAATTGGCTTTAAGGCTTTCTCGTAACACATCTCAACCTTCCTCATCCCAAAGTTGTATGTGATATTAAGTCGCTTACAGTTCTTTTCCATGAAGTCAGGTTCTTCTTTCATCCAGACCATCCAAGCGTCTTCCTCGTTGATCCGTTCTTTGTACATCAATTCCTTAGTCTTCCTAAAGAAGTCTCCGTCTGTACTTCGGAAAAAGAAACTCCCACCATTCCACCTGTCATGTCGCCCATAATCAGTGAAACCCATCTTGTCACCTAGGGCAAGTTCTTCTTCATCTATCCATTCCTGTTGGTAAGCGTCGAAGTCATGTCCCCAATAGAGTTCTCCTTCTTTGAAGAATCCCATGTCGAAAAGGGTACAGATAGTATCGATCTTCGTTCCTTGCTTTAAGATAGTGTTATAATTCTCATCTCCTACTAAGAAAGCCTCAACTCCATTGTATTCGTATGGGAAATTGGTAACTAAAAGGATGTCTTCTGGTTTCCATCCGAGTTCAAGACTGTTATCAATCTGAATTTTTACTAGAGTTTTTGTTTCGTCGTCGTACTCCCGTAGAGGATTTATGTACATCAATAACTGCTTCATAGATTCTTTTTAAATATTTCGTTTAATTCTTTAGGCATAAGGGCTGGACAATATTCCATGTTAGTTTTTCCGTTCCAAAGTTTCCGGTTATCAAAAGGGTGAAAATGTAGGACTCTAAGTGGTTTTATGGCTTGTTCAAGCGTTTCTTCTACGTTTCTTTTTCTGGTTGCTACGTTAAAGGTTATGTTAAGTTTATGGATTCTTTCTCGTAATTCTGGTTGATCTACAAGTAGTCTTCCTAAAGCTGCTTCTTCATTAATTTTATCTTTTTGAGATCGTTCTAGTATTTTCTCAAACAAATCGAAAGCACTTTTCTTAAAGAACCAACTTCCTGTACTCCATCGTGAGTTGTAACTTTCTCTTACTGTTGTTATTCCATAATCCGTCAAAGCCATATCTTCTTTAAAATTTACAATTACAGGAGCGAGTTGAAATGCGTCTAAATCATGGAACCAATACATCTCTCCTTCCTCTATCAATCCTGCGAAGAATAGTTCATAGAGTACCTTCACCTTTGTTACAGTTGGCTTCTTATAGTAGTAGAAATCACCTATTACTTCTATTGCTTTGACACCGTTATACTCATAAGGGAAATTCGTGATAAGCCAGATATCTTCTCGTTTCCAGTAGAGTTGGCTGTTATCAATCTGCACCTTCAGAAGCTTCATGCTTTCATCTTCCCACTGGTGCTTATCAAATCCTTTTCCTTTAATGTAAATGAGGATGTTTTTCATGTTTCTTTATACTTGTGAGAGGGCCGATAAATAAGTTCGTTCCTTTTTCATCTCTTACATACAGACAATTTGGATATCTCGTATCTCCTAAATTTCTTTTAATGATAGTAAAGACCCCATCAAAGTCATCTAAAATAACTCGTGAACCAACACGATATTTACTTATTTTGAAGATCTTAATAATGAGGTTTTTCATTCAAAACTATCTATTATTTCCATTACACAAGAGATATTTCTTATTTCCCTCCTCTCATCTCCTACAAGCCAGAAGTAGTTATTGCCATCAAAGCGTAGGGCGATTCTCTTTCCACTCTCGTCACATCCAAATTCCCTATCATAGTTTTCTATATTGACTTCTTCAAGGATGATTGTGTCGAGTTGTTTTCTCTCTTCTATATTCATATTTAGTGGACAATTCCAATGTCATAATATCGCTGTCGATAAGACTTCCCGTCACCCCAATAAGGAATCTCGTATCTTGGTACCCTATCGCTGTTGGTATAATGTCTCATGCTTTGAGAGGTCTTGATCTGTACTACTGGACACTCCGTTTCGTACATTACAATATCTTCCTTCCTGAAAATGTCGTCTCCTTTAGCGTGGAACTTCTCTTTAGGAAAGTTCTTTTGTTCTTCCTTGTAGTCCCATTCAGGTTCTCCTTCAAAGAGCTTTTCTAACGTCTTTTTATAAAACTCAGTCCCGACTATTTGAGCATGAGTAGCTCCTTCTTCCTTCTTGTAGAAATAAGTCCGGTGTTGCCCCATTACATAGAGATTTGAGTTCCGATAGCATTTATCTAATCTTTCGGGTACAAACTTAAAATAATCTGGTGCATACGTACAGTCAGCTTCGCAAGAGAGAGCAAATGGAGTCTTGATATTTTGGAGGGCTATGAGGGTTTGCCGGAAGAAATTAAATCCTGATACGCCTACATCTTCTCCTACGCAGATATTCGTTCCAAAATCAATCGGCTTTTGGGTAACTGAAATGATAGGTAAATCACCACAGTTCTTGAAGATATTATCACGGATTCTTTGTTCAAACTCAGGCTTCTCGCGGTTTGAGGAGCAATAGAATATGGTAACGAGGTCTTTTAGGTCTTTCATACTTTTCTGTACCAATCGTTATCTTTTTTATAGATAGGCGTATCTTTTACCCAAGCTATATCAGTGAATCCATCCTCCCAGAAAGGATATTCCCCTTTTATAAATATCCTTCTAAAATTATTCTTCCCAACTTTAATAATCCTCCCGTGATCTTTCTTAGATAATATGTAATTTACATCTGTTATCTTCTCCATTACACGTTCCACTCAGGACGAATTATCTGGTTATAGAATGGCTCCCAAACCTTTAAGGCATACGCCCAACTCTCTTCTCGTTTCCAAGGATTTTCCTTAGTCCCTTCTTGATGAGTTCTACTAAAGTCTCGATGTTTGTGGGCGTACCAAGTGTTTTTATTCAACATCAATCTTCCTCCTGCTTTCCAGTAGTGCATACAAACCTCTACTGAATCTTGATAGGCTGGGCCATATCCTTCTGTTTGTAATTCTCCAACAGTCTTTAAAAAGAACTCACGGTGAGCAATCCACATACTCCCCTGCATAGCTAAGGACTCAGAAACCGGAACGTCTATTTGCTCTCTATCTCTACTTGGCCATCGTTGACCGGAGAATTTTCGTACTATATCACCATCAACTTCTCCGTCTTCGTCGTGTTTAGTCATATCTTGGATGACAAGCTTCTCATGGTACACAGGTGGAAATTCTGTTGGATTCATCACTTCCCATTTCTTAGGATTCAAGAAATAACGCGTGGCAGTCATTACTTCATTCTCCTTACAAGAATCAGTCATTATCCTGTCGTAGCCTTTACCGAATGCACAGTGCTCATCAAGACGCATGAAGTATTCTCCCCTTGCTACCGCTATACCAGCGTTAATAGCACCTCTCATACCCCTATTTGAACCAAGGTGGACATAACGGACTCGAGGATCACTTACAATCCATTCTGCTGGCATATAGTATCCATCTTGGACAACAATGATCTCTAAAGCATCACCGAGTTCGGAGTTCTTTAATAAATCTTCAACGGTGTTTTTATTGTACGGATCTTTCCATGAAGGAATGACGACTGATAGTTTTATTTTTTGCATATAAAGAAGTAATATTCATTATTAAAGCTTTTCTTTTCTACAAATCCGATAAACTCTATGAAACCCTTATAATAGTGCCAGGGTTTCTTATATGGTTTGTATCCCTCCCCTACGAACCCAAATATCGCTGTCCCTCCAGGTCTTAATATCCTCATTACTTCCTCGACCATTCTTTGAGGATTCTCGACACATTCATACATTCCGTTACAAAGCACTGTGTCAAAGGAGTTATTCGGGAAAGGTGCTTCTTCTATATCTCCAAGGAACGTCGGACATAACTTAGGATTCTTGTCTATCGTGTCAAACCCATAATCCCAATACGTGCTCTTTCCTACATCTAAGACTTCTCCTCTGGCGTTCTTCAAAACCCAGTCGTTGTAGAAAGCCCTGTATTCGCTAACGGGTGAGTTTCTAATTTTTTCCATAGTTCAAGCAAGCAAAATCTTTATACCTATCTTCTGCTGCACTATCATAGGCTTTAGCAGCATCTTCTTTATCCTCAAAAAGACCTAGGTAGACTCCCTTCCCGTTTATTTTTATCCGAGCCATCCATTTCTTTGCCCTTTTCTCCCAAATTACGCCTTTGAATCCAGAAGTGTTTGTAGATCGCTTTTCTTGATTACCTATATTCTGATATGGCATAGCGATCCTCAAGTTTGATTTCCTGTTATCCAACTTGTCTCGGTTAATGTGGTCAGTCTCTAGACCATCGGGAGTTTTATTAACTACTCTATGCATCAAGACAGCCGTCCTTTTTCTTCTCCTACCGTGACCACTGATGGTTTGTACTCGCATTGCATACCCACCGTTGTGTAGACCCCATTTCCACTGATTCAGGTAATCAAAGTCTTCATCATCTACTATGGCGAACTGACCTTTAGTTAATTGTAATTTCTTCATACGCTAAATCGGTCTAAAGCCACGCTTCACTCCTTTATCATACGGGACTTTATTTCGAGTTAAATATTCATCTATCGGGGCTTTATAACATCTATTCTTCAATTCAGGTGTCAGCCAGAGGAACTCTTGGACGACTCTCGTATCTAAGAACGGATACCTTGTTTCTATTGCGAATGCCCCACCGACGTACTCTTCCTTCGTGAGATAGTCTTGTTGTAATCCACCTGTGAAGTTCTCCCATTCTTTTAATTCTTTTGGAAATACCCCTTTAAAGGCACTTTGCTTTGGATAAAGGGCGTAGTCTCCTATTATTTCATCTGCTCCTTGCCCTGAAAGACATACTTTCCTTCCTTCTCTCTTTGCTCGTTCGCATATCGTTGCGAGTCCGATTGACGCAATATCATCTCGAACGAGGCTTTCCTTGGCCTTATGATATTTAACAGGCTCAATGTCGAGAGTCTTTTTAGGCTGGACTGTGATCTCCTCGTATTCATAGCAGTATTTCGCTCTTTCTTTTATGATTTCCTCATTCTCGTTATTAAGAATCGAGAAAGCCTTGAAATTCTTACCCGTTCTTGTAAGCGCCCAACTGATCGCACCAGAATCATACCCAGAAGATAAACCAATAAAACAACGGTCAGTAGCCCGTTTTGAAACAGCTTCTTCAAATGCTTTAATCCAGTCTTCATAGTTTGTTTTGTATTGTGTAAAATCCCACTGATGATATTGTCCCGTAAAAATAATCTCTTCTGTTTCTATATTCACCATTTCGACTGTGTTTGGTGGAACACTGTGACCCCCAACTCCACTCTCGTAGCTCGCACACTCGATTCCATTTCTCCAAAGAGGCTTAGTTCTAAATCTATCTGTCACGAATAAAGCTACATTTTGAGAGAAATCATACAAGGCTATTGCGAACTCTCCGTCTAAATGTTCCGGAAACCGTATACCGTATTTCTGATAGAGGGGAATAATATTCTCTCCGTCTGATTCTTTAAATTCGTGGTTATAAATCTCTCCGTTATAGATACAAACGATCCCGTCTTTGATAAAAGGCTGTTCATTATATCCATTAATAGGAAGAAGAAAGTGCTCAAATGTAAGCCCTTCTATCTTTTCAGAGGTAGGAAATATCCCACGCCTTGAGATGAACTCCTTATTACCATTTCCTTTATGAACGAGAATCCCACACATTACTGTATCAATTCTTTAATCTTCTTTTTAATATCCGTTGTGTGTTTCCATTCCATAATTTCGTATGATTTTGAGGTATCCGCTAATTGACCACACTCATCGTATTCAGGCATAGGAAGCATAGTTCTTTCGGCTTGTGGATAGACTTCTTTAAATATTTCCCAAAGTTCCTCAAGAGTGACTTTTTGATCTCCTCCTAAGTTGTATTCCCCTTTTGGGGCGGATATCGAGAGAAGGACTCCTTTCACAAAGTCTTCAACGTATGTATACCCTCTAAAACTTGTTCCATCTCCGTAAAATGTTACATTTTCGCCTTTAAGGATCTGATTCTTCCACTTCTCTAAGACCATTTCCTTTCTTCCGCCTTCGCCAATCACTGTAAATGGGGTAATAAGCGAATAATCGAGGTTTGAATTCCTCACAAGACAGTCACCCGTAAGCTTTGTAACCCCATAAATAGACTTGGCTTCAATCTTTGATGAGCTTGAAAGGTGAACAAACTTCTTTACTCCATACTTTTCGCAAGCCTTGATTACATTCTGAAGCCCAATACAGTTAGTAGAGAAATATTCTTCGTAATGTTCTTCACCGAGTCTTACCCCTGCTCTTGCGGCCATATTTATAACCACATCGAAGCGTTCCTTTTCAAATACAGTATCGAGTTTAAATGTATCTCGGATATCATCACCCAAAACAAGATCATACCTGTATACATTCGGAACAATCTTTCTAAAGTGAGTTCCAATAAATCCCTCGCTACCGAGTAGGCAGATTTTCATACAGCTTTTTGTATTTTTTTGCGATTATAGGCCAAGTGTAAGACTCAAGTATCTGTATGCGTCCAGAAGCCTTCCTAAGTGCCATTTTAAGGCTCTCAACGTCTCTCTCAACTAAGATAACTCCTTCTAATTCTCGTGCGATTCCTACATCTGTTGAGATAACTGGAATATTCATTGAAAGAGCTTCTAAAGTAGGGTTGTTACATCCTTCTGACTGACTCATTACTACTAGGCAATCTATCAATTCGTAGAAATAGAAAGGCATATCTTCGTTGTGCCACTCGTTATCCCGAATTTCTGCCAGCTCAAGACCTAGTTCTTCGCAAGCTTTATTTACTAAGTTATATCCCTTATGATCGGTGTCGTCAGCACTTCTTCCTACAAATCCAACTACGAACTCATCGTCTTGCTTAAAGAGCTTTGTATCCACCCCGTTTGGAATGTAAACTGCATTGTCACTATCAGTTAGATCGTGATAGGCCTTTAGGAGTCGTGGATTCTGGCAGACACAGGCGACAGATGAAAGAAATATCTCTCTTAGAGTTTCTTTTGTATCAAAATACCCGTCTAGTGTTCTTTGTGAGGCAAGAGAGGTGAAAACTTTATCCTTATGCTTTAAAATGTAGTCTTTACACTTTCCTATCCCACCACTAAAGAGGAAATGGATAACATCGTAAGGCTCTCCGTCTGGAAGGTCTTTGAAATAGGCAATATCTACTTCATCGTTGACCCACTCACGTTTAAGAGCTTCAGCCCTTCTTTGGGTAGCCCATGGGGTTTTGTCTGCGTGAACGAGAAGAATTTTAGACATTTTCTTTTTCGTAATCCTCAAATAATTCATCTTGCATCTCTTCATCACCAAGGTCTGTAAAACCACCGAAACCAGACAGAAAATCTAACAACTCAACAAACTCTTTCTTTGTAAGTTTCCTCATACTACTTAAATAACTTAGGTATATCTTGTGGATTAAGCTCTAAGTACCAGTGATGGAATGAGTTTATGTACTTACCGTCCCATTCTCCTTTCTTCGTAGCGCAGAATTTCAGTCCTAACTCTTTACAAGCGAGTTTTATGTATTCACTTTCATGATTCCAAGGGGCAAAGAATGTGTCTATCGGCTTTGCGTATCCTACCATTCGTTTTGCATTCTCTTCCCAGTACTTGATTGCCTTATTCAGCTCTATATAGCAATTTTCGTATGAGTATTCGCTGTAATCCCAGTGTTCCCAGCCATGGAGCCCTATCTCTAAATATGGTGCAGTCGCTAGGTAGTAAAAAAGAGCATGGTTTTCCCAGAGGTCTTTCATTATGACCGCTACGGTGTGAACTTCCTTTCGCCTTATAAACTCTTCGTGAAGAGCCTTGAAAGCAAAGGGGCAGGTGTAGACGTTCACATCGTCATCCCGAAAGAGTTTATGTGTCGAAATGTTTGTGTTCTTCATAGCTTAATTGTGCGCTGTTTTTGATATCTTGGTCAACCCTCTTGACAATAATTTCAGGGAATTTTCTTAAGATAACTGGAAGAGATAATTGATCCCGTTGTCCCCATCGGCATATCTCAGCCCACCACGCTTCATTAAATCGTTCCATCTTTTCAGAGTGTCGACGGACAATAACCCCACCCATTGCTAATTCTTCCTTTTTAATCCCGTACTTCTCGTATTCCTTTACTTGTTTTTCAGCCTCTAAATAGACTTCAGAACGCCTATTGAATTTGTATTTAATCCATTTAAGCTCCCAATCAAGGTTCTTACTCTTGTAATGCCTAAAAAAGGCTATATCAGCGTCTCCAAGCCATTCTTTGACTACCTGCTCCGGTGGAATTAAAAGCTTTATGTTCCCGTCTATCCAAATACTTACATCACAGTCTAAGTATTTGTGGGGCATTATTTTAAAAATCTTCGCATTAAAGACAGGGTCTTTGAATTTGTTGTAATCAGAAAACACCACAACATCGCTGCGTGGTGCATCCTTTTCGTTCGTTATGGCCGTGTAGGTAACGATTTTCAACGTTTTCGTATAATGATGAGATTGTTTTGAGTCTTCGGATACGGTGCGTAGAGTAGACAGTCGTATTCTGAGAGCTTCTCTATAATCCCCTCTGGGTGTTTTGAGTCCTCAATAAAATAGAGGGAATCTTTCTTTAAGTGAGGAAATATAAGCCTAAACGTTCTCAGTTGATCGTAAGTTCTATGACTACCATCATCAATAACGACATCAAAGTCTGTTCCGGTTTGCTTGAAAAGCCAAGAAATGTCCCCTCCACGAGTTGAGTCGAGTTTGTATGTGGTTATTCGATCATCCTGAAAGATAGCTGTCTCGTCTATATCTACCCCGTAGATATGAGCTTCTGGAAAGAAGTCACGCCACATTTTCAGACTGGCGCCTACCTGATGATGTTCAGGATTCCAGTTCATGGATTCACGGCTCCCTATACCTATCTCTAAGACTTTCTTTACATCCCTTTTATCCTTCAGGAAATCGTAGTAAACGGGTGTATACGTATGTCCCCCGTTATTGTCCTCCGCTAACTTAGGGCACTTATCGGTGCCATACTTATACGCAATTTTACAGAGTTCAGTCTCCATTACTTATAGACGACTGTTAGTTTACTTCCTCCTGGGTTCTCGATGTAGAGACCCTTAGCGAAGCGACACTCAAACTCATACGAGTTCTCTGCGATACTTGCCTTGAGGTTCGCAATCTGTAATCCACCGGAACCAGCGCTGTCGTGAATAGTCACAGCTTGCGCTGACGTTTCTCCAACGATCACCTTACCCAAGACACCAGCTCTACTCTTTAAAAGATGAGAACCAGCAGTCGAAATGTATTGATATTTACATGCTTCCATGATTTTTTAGTTAAATATTCCATAGACCCTCGGAACCATTCCGAGAGCCAAGCAATATTCAATTTTACGAAGGTGACGCTGATCGAGACACCGAAGGGCTGATTGAGACAGACACCGAAGGCGAAACGGAAGGTGACACCGAAGGACTGACCGACGGACTTCGTGATACAGAAACACTCGGAGATACCGATGGTGACACCGAGACAGATACAGAAGGTGATACCGACGTACTGACTGAAGGTGAAGCCGAAGGTGAAATTGATACTGATACTGAAGGAGATACAGACTGAGACAGAGTGATAGTCTCTGCGTTGTATACCGAGCAGAATCCTTTAAGGTACCAATAAGTACCGTCAGAGATCATCCGAAGGCTATCTCCAACAACTGCCACTCCATCCACGAAGTTAAATCGTGAAGCAGCAACAATATTGAAGTCAGGATCAGTTCCAGAGTTTACGTCAGTCGTATAGACTTGCCCGTACATGAGAGGCTGTCCATTCGACGTGTTGATGATATAGTTCGCTCCCGAAGGTGCGGTCTTTACAACAAAGTCGAACTCAAGGCCTTTCTTTGCTTTTGGCAAAGTAACCGTGAACGCACCGGCAAGACTCAAGAAAAGAGTCTTTCCAGAATCACCATAGGTGAGAGTAGTCGCCTGTACCAAGGTTCTTGGCTCAACGAGCTTACTTTTGAATTGTGTAGGTTTAGACATATTTGATTTTCGGATTCAGGTATATAGACCTCTCGGCTTCCTGTGGACATCACTCCACGTCAAGCCTGAATCTAGTTAATTAGACAAGGGTGATACCGTCGTATACAGCGGTGAAAGCTTTTGCATACCAATAGGTACCGTCAGATACGAGTTTGAGACTGTCACCACGAAGAGAAGCGTTCTTGACGAAGTTCGCTACTGTGGCTCCAGTTACTTCAAAGTCTGAGTCTGATGGGTTCGTAACATCGTTGGTATAGACTCCTCCTAAGATAATTGCGCTCCCTGCTGTAATAATGTAGTTACCAGAGGTTGGGGCTGTTTTCACAATGAACTCTAATTCCAATCCTTTTAAAGGAGAGGGAAGAGTTAAGGTAAATCCAGCAGAATTATCCAAGAAGTGAGTTCTTCCAGAGTTACTTCGTGCAATCGTTTCTGAGGCTGTAAGGATGGCTGGTTTCACAAAGAAACCACTCATACCGTTTACTCGAGACATACTATTGAGAGGGGCGGATGTATATGCGCCTTTCGGAATTCCCTACTGGTTACCCAGCGTCAACTCCGCCCCTAGTTAGTTACTTAGCTAGTTGCACCCGTAGAACCGACGATCCATTTGAAGTCGAGTACCCCGTAGTCGTAACAAGCGGAGCTCTTAAACTTCCAGTCATCAGTCTCAAAGTCCTCACCATTACCTCCTACTGAAGGAGCCTTAAAGGTTGGGTTCTCAGAGATTTCACAGATAGCGTCAGTGTGCTTAAGGTCAGCAAGCATCCAGTAGTTATCCTTAGTTGAGTCCTGAGCACCAGCAGCAGTCGTAGCAAGGTAAGGGAGCACCAAGTGCTTGTACTTACCGGCATAGACGTTCACAGCGTTGTTTGCTGTGTCTGGCTCATTAACAGACTTAAGGAATTTCTTGACGGCGTTTACAACTGCGACATTACGTCCAGTGATAATCGTGTCAGGCTCTACCATAACCAACTGTCCATTGTTGTCTTGGAATGTGTTGAACTTCTCTTCGGCAGCTTCCAAACCATCAGAGCTGAATTCAGTCGTGATAAGGTTTGAGAAAGTTGTAGATCCACCAGTGATGGTGTGATCTGTATCGAAGATGTTTTGTCCATCTGCAGTAGTCGTGGCGACTGTTTCACCGTCCATGTTTACGTATGAAGCAGCGCTCATACCGAATGTAAACTGGTGAGTAAGATCGAGTTCGATACGCTTTGCAGTTGCTTCACCGAGCTTACGCATTTTCTTGTCGATTTCTCGATACTTGTCGAATTTGCGCATTTCCCAGGTGATAGCGTCCATCAAACCGATACGGGTCTGAGAGAGATTGAGGGTGTAACCCTGCTTGATTGAACCGTATGTATATGACTCACCTTCTTGCTTGCGCTTAGCGAATCCGTATCCATCGATTTGGGAATGTTCTGATGTTTTTTCAGTAACGGTACGAACGTCGTACATTTGCATAGCGTTCTTAGGAACAGAGTTGAACCCTTCGCGCCATTGTACTTTTGCGTTCTTTACAACGTCATTGAATGATGTCGTTAGAATCATTGTTTTGAATTAGATATTATTAAGAGTCAAAGACTAGAGTGCAGCAGCACCAGACTTCTTCATCATCTTGGCAACAACCTGAGTCGTTGAGATAAACTTCGTTACGAAGAAAATGTCATAGGTTGAGGCCGAAACATCTACTTCGTTTTCATCTTTGAGGTCGATTCCTTCTCCACAGTCTGTTTGAGCTGCGGTTCCTGTTCCGACATCACAGAGAAATTCTGCGTCTACGTCACCAACGAGGACTGGAACCATTGTTGCGGTTGCATAATCACTGTCAGTTGATGCAACTACCTTCTGAATGAGACCAAGACAGGTCGCAGTCGTTGAAGTACACTTGTCCAAGAACCCGTTAGAGTCGAGGAAAACAAGGTCATTCATTGCAAAAGCAGTTGACACCTTCTTTGGGTAATATTCCGTGTGGAACTTTCCCCGAAAAGCTGTAATCATTTTTTTGATTTATTATTTAGTTACCAGGTTTAAAGCTGGATTTCGGCTGATAAAGAATCATCTTCTTCAGCCAGTTTTGCTGGATCAACACGCATTTGACCTGCAAGGCGTAGTGCCTCCGGTGAGAGTGCGTTTGATTCCTTCGTAACTTTAGAATTCGTTTTAGCGACAACTGATCCATTCGCAACCTGCTTGCTTTTATCCTCCGTAGTAAGATTTTCAAGCTGTGGGTTCTCGAACTTTGCGAGTACGAGTGCACGGTTGAGGTCACGGAGTACATCATCGACTGTTCCCTTCCCGTTTGTCGGGTTGTAGTTGGAAACAATCTCAGACCATATTTTCTCTTCTGCAAGCTTTGGGAATTGTTCTACAAACTGTTTAATAGCAGTCTTCTCATTGACTGATTCGATAACAGATTGTGCTTTCGCTTCTGCTCTCTGTTCAGCCTGATTAATGGTCTGCTCTTGGAATTTCTTGGAGTTTTCGTCCCATTCTGGGAGTTCTTCTTCTTTCTTTTCTTCAACAGTTTCACCGTCTTTCTTCAAGGAGAGTCCCTTGTATTTCAGTGCGGCGTTCTTGTAGTTCTCTTTATCGCTTTCTGTTTTCTTAAGTTTGTCTTGAACCCATTGCGGAAGGGAGTTAATATCTTCCTCGACTGTTGCTTCCACTTTCGTTTCTTCAACTGTCGTCTCCTCGGCTTTGGTTTCTTCAACCTTTTCCTCGGTGGTCTCTGAAGTTTCTACTGCTTGACCAGTTTCAGCGGCGACTTCTTCGCCTGATTTAAAGTCTATTTCTCCTACTTTTGGCATACTTTTAAACCGTTTATTTCAACTCGATATCGGTCATCGAGCTTAGCCAATTAAAAAACCCCTGCATAAAATGCAGAGGTTTCCCAATGATGGACGCTGAAAACCATCAAGGGGAAATTTCTGCCCTTTATGTATTCAGCGTTTTGTAACTTGGTAAACTACTTTTCTTTTTTCTGTCTCTCTACTTCTGTCTTGATACTGGCCGATAGTCCACTAAGCTCGTTCAAGCGTCCTTGAAGCTCTGCTCGTTTCAATGGGTCATTCTCTAAGACAAGAAGGTTCACAATCATTCTCTTTCTCATGGTGTAATACTGCTTGAAGCCAGAGTCCTTAAAAGACTTAAACAGCCAATCCCTCAGTTTCTTTTCCTCAATAGGTTCAGGAGTATAGACCCCTAAATGCTTAATGAGGAATTTTCTTAGGAGGTTTTTCATACAGGCATTGGTTGTCCGGCTTCAACTGGTGCTCCTGCCATTGCAGGATCAATCGGTGCAGGTGGTTGCAGGTTATATTCATCAGGCTCATCACCATGGGCGAGGAGAATATCTTTAGCGATCTTCTCACTGTTCCCCATAATGGCTTGCGGTGCATATACACCCAACATTCTAAGCTTCTCTTCCATTTTAGTCTGCGTCAAGTTTTCGTCCTGTTGGTACAAAGACTCGGATTCGATCTTTACGTCGTATCTCCAATCATCTAAGAAATCAGATGTGAGAGCCACGATTTCAACTGGCTTCCCGCTTCTTTTCTCCATTTCATACTCTTCAACATCGAGAGCTGACTGAGACGGAAGGTCTTTTTGGTTCTTTACAAACCTCACGCCTAACGTGCCTTTTTCTCCGCTTGAAAGCTCTTCGTTCTGTACCATATAAGTACTGAAGGCTTTTCCAGAATCCTCTCCAACAGCACGTCCGATCTTCTCCTGTGTGTAGTATGTCAGGATGTTCATTACGCGCAACTTTATCTTCTGTGTCCAAAGTGAAGTCATAAAGAGGTAGAGGATACCCTTTAATCTCTTGGCGTTTTGGTCGGCAATAACTACTTCTCTTGCGGTTACATTTCCTGGTCTTTGGTTTCCGCTTTGGTTCTCATCAACTGATGATTGGTCTAATCCACGTGAAATGAGCTGGATCATCTGGAGTTCACTCTGGTTCACACCTTGGATAGGTATTTCCCTCACCTGTTTGATGTCTTGAACGTAAATCTCAGTATCAGTATCGACATTATTATCCTCAAGATCGAAATCATCCTTGTTTATCATTCCAATCAACCTTTGAGGGATCATTGAACGATAGGTCTTATCAAGCGTCATGTTGTAAAGGCTTTGGATAACATCATGCTCACACATCAAGGTATTCGGGAGAGAGTTTCCATAAAAGAAATCAGTCGCAAATGGCTCGAATACCGTCTTAGCGAATGGATACCACTTCTTCTTCTTTCCGAGGATCATTGGAGACTCAAAGAGGAGCACACCGTTAGCAATGATAATAAACTCATCCTTTCCTTTGTTGAAATACCTGACAACCTCAATAGGCTCGTCATTCTTGTCTCGTTCTTGCCAGAATTCTTTAAAAAAGAGGTCTTGTTCGTTCTTATCTGTGAGTTGAACAGAGGTCTTAACGTGCTCAAACTTCTTGTATTTGCCAAATTCATTCTTAAAAGAATCAACATCCATTCTTTCTACCCAGCAAAGAGATGGTTGTTTCTGTATATCAAAGATCGTCCAGTCCTTGATGTACATATTCATCAAAGGAATGATAAAAGAAACACACTGATTATCTGTTTCTACCTCTTGTTCTTCTGTCTCTATATCGCCTGTGGTAGGGTCATAACTCTTAATGATCTTACGAGTAGCCCTTGCCTTTAAATACCCGTCATAGACGATTACAGTACCCTTCTCGACTGTTTCCCACGCTTCAAAGAAGTTCTGCTCCTCTTTCGATTCAGTGTCGTATGAGTAATTTACTAAGGAACGCATTAAAGAAGCCCTGTTCTGGTCTTCCTGTTGCTTTTCGTTTTGAGCAGTAATCCTTGTTTGTGGGATGTTTAAGGCATATCCGGCGAGAATAGCTTTAAACTTATTCCTCGTAACAGGATGTACCATGTTTGACTGCCAGGGTTCTTTCCCTTGGGACTTCCTTGAAGGGACATATCCGTTCAGTCGAAGTTGTGAGTCATCAATGAAGTCTTTTAAGCTACGGTCGTTAAAGTGCTTCCACTTCTGATTACGCAGTTTCTTCATTACAGAGAGTTCTTCGTAGACTCCCTTTATTTTTTGTTTTTCCTTGTCGGATGGGTTGTAAGGCATAAAAAAACACTGAAATTACAAAGGTTGCCCTTTTAGATAGTTTTCAGCGTTTTCCTAAGTGTCACACATGCGGACACCAGCGCAAGTTTATCTGAAGCCAAGCTTATCAGCCTCTTCTAGAGTAATGTCTTTGATTGGATAGTTCTTAATCTTTTTAATCTCATCGAGAGAGGTGACTTCTTTATCGAGTTGCCCGAGTTTCTTCTCTGCTTTCCTGAGTTTTCGTGAACTGATCTCTCCTTTATCATTCAATATCTCATTCCCGTATTTCGTGATGTTATTCACCTTAACTGCTTCTTTAGCCACTTTAAGCTCTAACTTATCGAACTTCTTAGGGTCTACGTCACCGTTCTTTAAGACTTTCTTCCCATACCAATTCACTGCGTTCAAAGTGTTGTTGAGAAGGTTCTTCACATTCAATCTCGCTCTCCATCTCTGGTGGTGTGGTTCGTTCTTGGTAGCCTCTGGATCAGGCTCTATCTTCCACCCTGCTCTGAAGATATCATTCACACCATCCTTAGTAACAGCAATAGTCGCCCCCTCATAGGCGTTCTTATTTTCATTCGGCCAGACATAGATTGTAAATGCTTTTACTTTCATATTTAGTATCCTGTCATTTTTAAGCTATAAATGTCTTCTCGTTCTCTTCGGACTCTTTTTCGGTCACTTCGATTGATTTGATTCGGAGCGAGTGATGTAATCCCATACCGTACTGCGTCCATTGAGTTACTCCAAGTGTGGATAGTATCATCCGGTTCGTTGATGATCTTTCCTTCCTTATCCTCCATGAATAGGTAGTTCTGATATGCTTTTAAGAAATTGGTACTGTTCTTTGTAAGCGAGATACGTTGTTGCTGAACGTACTGAATACCTTGATAAACTGATCCTTGTCCTTTTACAGCAGGGATAGCCATGATTCCATATCCCTTGAGTTCATCAATGCTTTTAGGTTCTGCGCTATCACACACTACAATAGCCCTAGGAAGGTTTTTCAAGAGGTCTGCTATGTTCTTATTACTCAATCCCTTTGAATGGGCTATCTCTTCAATAATGAGTCCACCGTTATAGCGATAAATAGCACAAATAGCTGTTTCGTCGATTGTATAACCAAAGTCTATTCCATACCTCTCTAACCGTGCTTCGTGTGGAATTTCGTCAATGATCGCCCAGTCTCTATAAATCTTTCTTTCGATACTTGATGGTTCACCAAGCCACTTGTGTTTATACAGTGATGGTCTATTAAGTTTGTCGTCCTCTATTTCGGACAAAATAACTCCAGGGATCATCTTATACTTGATAGCGATATCGTAATTTACGTTTATCACTAAGGTATTCGGTCTTCCCTCTATTACAAGACGATGATGTACTGGGTCGTCCTCTAGGAGTCGGTTGTATGTATAAATAATCTGCGATCCGTCTTTACGGACTGTTGGGGTCAAAACTTCTAGGCTTTTCGTTGAAACAGTCTGAGCTTCTTCCACCCACGCAATATCAATTCCTTCAATAGATTTAATACTTTGCTCGTTGTGCCAGAGTCCTTTAAAGATGAAGTCTGATCCGTTGATCTTGTTGACGATTGCATTGTTCGTAACCTCGAATTCACTAAGGTCATAAAGTCGTATTAAATCAGCTAATAACTGGTGTGATGATTCTACTATTGAGTTTTGGAACTCACGGAAACAAGCCACTCTAGTCTTAGACATTCTGGCTCTAATAAGGAGAAATCTCGCTATTGTATGTGATTTTAAAGAATACCTCCCTCCGTAGATCGCAGCCTCTCTCCAATCACTATCGAACAGTCTCCTATACTCCGTTGGTATTTCTATTGTTTTCTGTCCCATCTATAAATTTTACAAGGATAGGATTAAGCTTATCTCCTCCTGAAGTGATGTCAGTTTCTTGTTTGTCACGCCATCCAAAGTTTTTAAGTCCAAAGATATCTCCACTTCCGCCTCTTTTTCTCAATGAAAGTTCATAGTCTAATTCAACACGATCCTTACCCTTTTTTATAGCGTCAAAAAATTCATCTCTAGATTCGTAGTTACATAATGTCTCTCTGCTTGTGTCAAGGTGTACTGCAAGACCTGTTATTGTCCTTTGTCCCTCTGGAGTAACGCTGAAATACTCCTCGATTTTCTCTTGGAGTTCTTCAGGTGATTGGAATTTTAGTGGTCGTCCTGCCATATACTTTAAGCTTAGACTTAGTTGGTACTGCGTCAAGTTTCTTGTAAAGCTTCTTTTCTTCAACCTCTCTGAGTCTTATAAAAAGTACTGACATCTTCTCTTCGTCGGTGTATTCTCGTAATTTAATCCGAGATCCATTTGGTTTATACTCTCTTACGCCCTCTACGACTCGATTGAACCGTATAGTACAGGGAAGGCAGCAATTCCCTCTTTGAAGGTATCTCTCCATGTCGATCTCCATGAAGGCATTACACCAAGCACAATGTTCTTTCACCATGTGATTGTAATGTCCTGCCTGAACCTCTTTATCTATCTCCCAGTAGATATCCATATTTTTATTTTATTAGCTCAATAGTCCGAAACTCCCCTTTACAAGTTAAACATCTTCTTTTTCTTACTCTAAAAAATGCTTCTGACCATCGAGAATCTACTACTTTGGTAATTAAATGCTTACAACTGCATCTAGGGCAGACTGTATAGTAAGGAGTCTTACATTTCTCGCAGGTCTTCTTCTCCATTACTCAGATATTAAATGCCTTATTACATACGAGAATCTTATTGGTTGCGTGTATGTCAGGATACCAACCCAATTCTTCTGAATAACCATTCTTTCAAAAAGCTGATTTGTTGCTCCGAAACTCTGCTCACCGTATATTCTCGATATGTAGTAGGCTACCCAATCACTAGCCCATGTTTCTACAAGATTTGCTTTATCTATCCTCTTTTGATACTTCCCTCTCTCTTCTCTTGGAAGTTTTCTCATCTCCTTTATGTTTCTTCCATCTATTCCAATACAGATACTTACTACTCTTCGAAGGAAAAAAAGTTGGATTTTATCCATTACTCTTTTCTTCTATTAGATTTATTTAGACTTACCAGGTACTATTATCTATTTTCTTGTTGGATACTGGCTCAATGATTTCTCTTGCAGTATCACACTCACAGCCAGGGCATATAATTGGACCAGGAAATCTAGGGGCTCCTTTTTCTTTTGTTTTTACCCCTGAGTATCCACAGTTTCCACAAGTTACTCGCACTATATATTCTTTCTTCATACTTTCTTGTTATGTTGTTTACTCTTTTTATCACTTATTGGTTACTCATACTGCACAAACACTTTTTCGTCTTTTTCCATAAGGTCTATCAGGTTGGTTAGGGCTTCGTGTCCCAATACTTCTGGGTATATTCTTTGCAAAACTCCTCTTAACTTTTCAAAGTCGAGTGGTCTGGCATACTCTCCTTCGCGCCAAACTCCTACACCTTGCATCGTTTCCCAAAGTTCCCCTCTACCAGCCCATTTATCATTCGGCCACCTGTAGTCATGTTCAAACTTTCCCTCTCCTACCTTCTTGTAAGCTGTCAGATACATTCCCATAATTATCTTTTTTATATACCTATAGTGAGTTGTTTACTCTTTCTCTTTAAACTCTCTACAGGCACAATTTATACACTTTCCCTCACCAGTTATCGTGTCTTTATAAATGCATATTGGTGAAAAGAATCCGCCATCTTCGAATGTGAAGTTTTCTTTTTCATGATTTTCTTTAGGATGCCCACACCAACAGAGTTTCTTTTCTTCCTTAGTCTCTTCCTTCTGTACTGGTTTATTCTCAACAGGCTCTTTTTTCTCAAGACATTCATGCCCTATACAATCTCCAGAGCCACAGTGATAACACTCTTTGAGGAAAACGTTGCATAATTCTTTTGGAGCGGTACACTCTTCCTTCTCTTTAGATGGTCTAGGCATTAGACCAGCAAGTCCGTGACAATAGTGAGAACACTCGTCGTCTTCTTCTGAATATCCACAATTCACCTCGCATTGTTCGCACTTTATTTCTTTAGATGGCTCAACTTCAAAGGCTCCTAACTCACTTGGATGTTTTGTTCTGAACTTTACTTCTTTAGATGGTTGGTGACAATGCTGGCAAGAAAAAACCACACACTCATCTTTTATGCCATGACAAGAACATTCACACTCCTTACTGGTTTGTGGCGCAATCGACTCATGAACAGTACAGTATCCATATTCTCGAATAGTTCCCTCACATATCTGAGTGCACTCTTGTGTATAGAACGCCGGTCTTTCCTCTTTCGGCTCACTCTCTTCTCCTAGAGCTTCAGACAACTTTCTATCATGTTCTTCAAACAGCACTTCTTCGATACAAGATTTAAGGTCGATAAGGTCTTGTGGGTTTTCTGTTTGAAGTATCCCTTTTGGGAATCCGACAACTAACCCTGATACTTCGATTTGGTATATACCATTTCTTTGTGTCAGTTCTATATTTCCTCGTTTCATATATCTCTTTTATGGATTAAGGCTACTAATTCTCTCCACTTACTCTCAATAGGCCTGAAACAGTCTTCACATACCTCGGCATTTATCATTGGTTTTTCCTCTCTACAGCCCCAGCCGCCAAAAGAATATCCGAACCTACCATGAATGACTACTCCTATCAATGCTGGAGTATGCTTTCCTTTGAGGATTCCATTTATTCGACTCATTATAAAATTAGAAAGACCTGCTTCAGAAACTTTCCTTCCACACTTATCGCAATAATGTGTTTCTTGTGTCTTTTTCATAACTTACCTTTAATCTCCTGTATTAGAGCTAGACTGGCATTGATTCCGTTGTTGAATCCTATAACGTCCTCGTTGTATTCTTCTCTTTCGTGTCTAGTGAACAACATTTGGTCTTCTCCAGAAACTTCTAGCTTCTTCTTTTTTTTGAATTCCTCCTCAAGGCTTTCAAGGAGTTGTTGTTGGGAGTGCTTTAGAAAGTGAACCACCTCTTCGTAAGGAACGTACAGCATTGTAGAGCCTTGGTAGCCCTTGGGAGTACCGACTATTGGCTTAAATATTTCCCTGAATTTCTTTTCCCAGTTCATATATGTTTATTTCACTATTAAATCATTCTCATTGAGCCAGAGTATCCATTCAAGTTCGTTCATATATGCTTTGTTAGAGGAGTGAGATTATACGATTGTCTCAAGGCGATTTGCTGGTCCATATGGAACATACGGTACTTCACCAAAGTCTTGGAGAATGAACTGGATGTTCTTTGCTCCCATGGGATTTGATGAATGGACAGTGACTTTTGGGTTCTTGATTCTATCGTCTGACAAATAATATTCGACCATATACCGAGCTACTGCTGTGAAGGTTTCTACGCATGGATAAGGTCGTGAAAGCTCTCCCATTCCTACCTGATGAGAAATATCGTGGTCGAGAGAGATTTCTTCTATCTGGTCGCCGAACTGTGAAATAAATGAAATAGCTGAATCCACAGAACGTGCTACCGTCCAAGATTCATCTGGGGCGTTTCTGATATCGTCAATGAATAGTTTCATATAGAGTTATTTATAGAGATCCAATCTGCTTTAAGAGTTCTTTACGAAGAGAGTTTCGCGTTCTTCTTACTGTGTTGCAGTTGCAGTAGAGCTTCATACAAACCTCTTCCTCCTCCATCTTCATTGCTGGGAGATTTAGAATACGGTTTCTCTCCATTTTTACTCCGTCGGCACAGCCTTCCCGAAGACATTCGTGCTCTGCATTGCTTACCTCTGCTGCATGTGCCTGTATAAAATACTCTTGCCACCCTTTCTTTTCCTCTTCAACAAGCTTTGGAAGGTTCTCAATGAGGAATACAACGACATCTCCGGTTACTATCCCTATTCCAACTGGGGGCATATTCACAAGTAGCTCAGGAAACTTTTCCCTAAAAGCTTCAATAAATTCTATTTGGTTCATAGTTGTTAGTCCTTATTGTGATGAGTTAGAAGTGATGATAATCTTTTCTTTTATAAGAGTTCCTATGTTCGAACAACATATCCCACCTTCTCTTATGTTGTTCTTCTTGGCGTAGTTAGCTCGCGCCATTTCAGCGTCTTGTTCTTTTTGAAAGTAGCCAATTTCTTCTCTGCCATGACAGTTAGAGTCCCAGTAAACGTGCCACGCTACCCAATTCATTGCTGTTGTCATACTATTTAGTTACTAGTGTTTTAGAGTCTTTATTTTATTGAGGGTTTCTTTGCGACAGGCATTGAATCCAAAATTGAACATAGCTTGTGGTCCGACTCCAAATTCATCTTCCTGTTCTTCTGGCACTATCTCCTCAATACGCTTTAACCAGGATTGGTCTCTTTGATTTATAAGTTTCGTCAACTCTTTTGCTGAAATTCTCGTAGTTGTATCTTCTCCGCTATGAAGAATCCCAAATACCTCTTTTAGTACTTCTTCTATTGGTGTATGGGGAGTCATAGGAGTTACCAAAGTTTAATAACAACAAATACAGCGAAGAGAAACGGCCAGAAAATTACCACACCAGCTACCGCTATAAAGGCGAGGAGTATAGCCCATCCAAATATTCCTTTTGCTATTTTTTCCATAGTATTTCTTATTTAGAGAGAGATTCCTCCTTAGCTTTGTTTAGCAATAAAAGTTCATTAAGCTGGTACTCTGTGTTCGAGATTCTATCTTCAAAATTTCTAAAATCCTTCATAGCGAGTAATTTTCCTACTTCTACGAATATCTCTTCCCAAGTAGGTGTAATTGGTTGTCTAGCTCCGGTGTAGTCAAATTCGTTCTTCCGAGTCTTCCAATTAAAGGCTTTGGCGAATTCAACTCTTCGTATTTCATCTTGGTCTTGTAGACGGCATATCTTTGCATCTTTTAAGACATTATCCTTTAATAGTTCTTCTTTTGTTTGTTTCATACTATGCTTTTATATGTGGATTAGGCTTCTTAAATAAAAGAGTTATTAAGCCTGTAAACCTACCCCTATTTTCAAAGCTTCATCTGGAAGGCCTTTTACGATCTCTGCTTGCTCGGCATTAGTAAGGAACTTTCGTTTTCCGTTCTCCAAAATGTAGCTCCTTTTTCCTTCTGGCGGAAAGTTACCCTCAAGAACTGGAAATCCTCTCCAAAAAGGGCTGTTGCTTGTTTCGGTGATGTAGCTTATTGAGCTTACGTTTACCAGTTGACCATTTCTAAGACGTACGAATTTAGAAGTATTGATCTGCTGACAGACGTTCTCAGCCTCATCATCGAGGAGTTCAAATACCGTTCCGTCAATGAGTTTCATTTTTTTCATACGTCAGCGATTTTATTCTGTTTAGACTTTTCTGCCTCAAAGTAGCTTTTAAAATCTCCAATCTTCGTCCACATCGCGTGAGGCGTTGAGGCACGTGGAGCGTAGGGTTTACCCTGAACCGATACCACGACCTTACACATAGGTATTAAAGCCTCGTAGCCATACTTTTTGAGCATCTCAGAGCAAGCGGAGCGTTGTGTCTTGTTCCCAAAATTCAAAGAAGGCGAAATCTCTTTAAAAATCTGAATAATCTCTGCAATATGTTGCGAGTCTTGCTCGCTAATTAACTTAACTTTACTTCTCTTCACTTCACTTAACTTGGGCGCGGACTCCTCGGAAACACTCGGCGACTCCTCAACGAATTTATACTCTGGGTTTCTCTTACTACTTGGTTTGTCTACTCGTTGCCACTTCAAGAAATTCTTTATATAGAGCCATTTTTTACCTTCTGCCTCAAATAAAACGAGTCTACCGATCCTTATTAAATCTTTTAACTCCTCGGTTATATCAATAACATCATACGGAAATATCTGTGCCTTTAGCTTTTTTGGAGCATATTCAACAACCCCGTAGTCGTCGCTGAAATTCCAGAGTCCAATATACAAAAGTCGAGATAAAAAATTTAACTCGGACATATTGTCGTCTACCCAGAATTCAGGGTCTATCACGCGTTTTCGTGCCATAATATTTTCTCTAGTCCCCTACCGACCACAAGCAGGGATCGGGAAGGGGCTAGAATGCTTGTTTATTAGTTTTTCGTAAACCTTTTGAACTTCACTCTCAACTACATAGGTGGAAGGATTCAAACCTTCTTTGCTCTCGCTCAGTATCCTAGGAGTTGCACCTAGTTGCGCCAACCTATGTATGTGAGAAAGAACTTCTTCTTAGGGACTATGAGGGAGGTTCGAAGGACTTTCACCCTCTGTTCTTTTGCCACCTTTCGGTTCCTCTCAAGGTTTTCCTATTCCCTTGAGCCACAACCCCTCTCAATCTCTAAGAACTTTAATTCACCTTCTCTCTTTAATGCTCTAACGGGGAGGCGTTCGGGTTGCCTACGGATAGCTAGAGCATGTCGCGCGACATTTTAGCTAAACCATCAACAGTTCCCCCATCTCCCCTTCGCTAAAGCACTAACTCTCTTAACTCTTATTTCTTTTATGGTTTATTCTTGAACGTCTTCAATCATTTTTTTAGCAAGATTGAGATTATACTTATCGCCTTCTAACTCGAAATACACTGTCTCCCGTAGTAACCCTTTTTCTCTATCGGTTATTTTCAAATCAATCTTAGTTTTATTAGCAACGCTCCATAGAAATGGTGTTATGCCAATCCACTTTAATCCTGAAAGATACCCTCTATACTTCATATGTTTTTAATAGGGTTAGATAGTTTTTCTCTCTCACTTCTCCTTCTGCGCTGTTTATACTTTCTGAGTTTTCTACCATCGCCTTCTTCCCTACAGTCCCAGCACTTTGTTGAGATAGGATGGAAATCACCACTTGACATCAGTACAAGGTCGTTTTTTTCTACTTCTTTGAAGCAATCTGGTTCTGAACAAAGTTTTTTCATAAATAATCATTCTTAAGTGTGAAGAAATGGAATCCACTATCCATATGGCTACTAGCTACATACCAATTGTCTCTAAGCATTGACGCTAGTGCCAAGCAACTCTCTACATCGTTATTAAATTGAAACTCATACGTTTTCATACTTCTTCTTTAATAGGCTCTTTAATCTCTGCGACTCTCCACTCTGTCTCTTCTAAAGGTCTGTAAAAAAACATCTCCTCTGTGAATGTTGTCACTTTCTTTATCTCTATCTTTTCACCGGATTTTCCTCTAATTATGTAAGTCATACTCGTTTATATTGATTCGTAATTTTCTGCTACCTTAACTGCCTCTTCAATAGTCTCTGTCCCGTAAGGGTGCCAACTACATATATGACATTCAGGTCTTCCTGCGCACAGACACATATTTTCGGAACACTTATGATCTTTTTCCATACTAATAAGAGACTTAGTTATATTGAGTCATCTTCATTGAGTCTGAGACGGCATTCTGATAGCGTTTAATGCTTCTAGCCACCTCTAAAACACTCCCTGCTACTGCTTTTGTCTTGGAGAGCTTCTTGTATTCTTCGGTATCTAGGGCGATTATCTTTATCTTGTTGAAAGCTATGTTTGGTTCATTATTTACTAGGCTTGCGATAACAGCGTTATAGGCGATTTCAAGATCAGCAAGTTCGGAGTCTAACGAGGCTTTGAGAACAGATATTTCTACCAACTTTTGAGAGCATTGAACAGGATCAAGGTTATCCTTGTTTTCATGGAGCCAAGCGAGTATTTCGTTGATTTGTTCTGATATTGTTATCATAATTTTTCGGTTTTCTTTTTGTATTCCTCTCTAAAGTTCTTTGAAAACTTCGTGTGCGTAGTCTTTGAGGCGTTTCATCTTCCACTTGAGGTCTTTTGGAAGCTCTACTTCTACCTCAAAATTTGTCTTTTCTTTCATCAGTGCCAGCCAATCTTCGAGATCCATTACTACAAATGATTGTTGAAACTCCGCCTTCTTTGGATTTCTAAGTACCAGTATTCCTGTGTTGCTCGTTGTTTGATTCTCTAACTGCTCAAAGTCTTTACAGAGGTTAATCTTCATTGCATTTTTTGCTTCTACCTCTATATCGAACTGTGGTAAACGAATATCATTCTTATCGAGTCCAGCTCCAGAGGCATAATTCCTCTTTGAGTCAGTATCTATCTCTCGAAACCGAGTGATGAGATAATTCTCAAATCTATTTCCTTTTTGTTTCTTTGCTTTGTTGTTCATTTTTCTTTTTTAATGCTCTCTCAACTAGGAAGAATCATGCTTTTCGAGGCTCTACAGGTTGCATCTCCTGAGCTACCCCGTCTTCCTATGTGAGAAGGCACTAAGCCCTCTAAAATGGTGCTTCTACGTCTTTGAGGAAGTCGCTTCCATCATCTTTCTTTAAAACATCTGGTACGAACTTCTCCTTTGTAATATCTCTTCCTACTAATCGTGCAAGAGGGTCTGGATTGTAAGTGTTAAGTGAGATATATGGCTTTCCTGCTTTACTCATCTTTACGTCGAATTGAACGTATCCAGCACCATTCGTTTTTTGATCTCTAAGATAGGTAACAAATCTTGCTGGGTGTACAGATATAGCTCCTATGATAAAGTTGGGGGCTTTCTCTCGTGGAGGAAAGAAACTTATTCCGTCTGGGAGGGGTACTTCGTTCATAAGAGTTCAATCATTACTTTGTTATATTTTTCGATAAATTCTTCTACTTTTTTCTCTGCCTTCTCAATGTCTTCTTGTAAGTCTTCTCTCTTTACCTTAATAACCAGAAGCTCTTTGAGTGGGAAGTTCGGGTTATAAGATATAAAGTCAACTTCTTCCAGATCGTCAATAACGAGGAAGTAGTGTACTACCTGCCATTTGTACTCGCTTGGAAGAGTGTTCTTGACGACGTATTCAATATGCTTTTTGAGACTAGGACTTTTTACTTCAATGGCTTTCTTTTCTCCGATAAGCCCGTCTGGTGATAACCCAAGGAAGTCTCCTTTTGTAATGTATCCCCCGTCTGTTACTACTTGGCCTGTCTTTTGGCAGTATTCGTCTATCGCCCAAGGTTCTCTCAATACTCCAAGGCTCATTTCGTCAGATTGATAACCAGAAACCTTTTCGTACTTTTCGGCTATCATCTCGTAAATAAGACTAGAAGAATCTTTCCCCATTACAATTTTGAGTCTCGTTGAACCAATACGACCTTTTCGTATCTCCAACCATTCTTTAGTTCCTTGGGTTATTTCGTGTCGCATATCTCTTTCTTACGCTTAGTAAAGAGGTTCAATATTTCCTTTTCGTTCGGGTTCTTGAGTTGCTTGTAGTAGTCTTGGAGTTCGTCTAACGTGTTCAAGAGAGCAAGATTTTCTGAAATAGCAGTCAGCTTTTCTTCATTGACAACCTCTGTACCTTTAGCGTCTTTATCTTCATCAGAAACAATGATGTTAAAGAGCATACAGAGCTGGTATCTTCGGTAGTATGTAATTTCAGCTCCTCTCTTCTGTGGATCAACGTTTGAAATCTCTATATTGCTCGATATTTCATCTCCTGAATCGTGGTAAGCTACAACAAATACCTTGTTTCCGTCGCTAAAGCTAACAACCGTAAACCCATTTCCAGTGATAATAGGCTTTGCTACTTCCCAAATCTTCTCCAAATCGGCATAGGAATAGTTGTACCCTTCCTTATTCTTTCCAATAACCGGCATTTCACTCTGTACCTTTTTAAGGGCTTCTAATATTTCCTTCTTCATAACATTTTTGAGTTATATAACATTCTAAAATCCATCTTTCTCCAAAACTCTTCTCTTGCTTTCCAAGTCTCCTGACATCTCTCTGCGTATTTAGCTAGTAGGAGTGTTCGGTTCATACTATTTAAGATATGTCTGGTAACTATTATTCTTCCAAGCACTCCAAGGGTTCCATCCTGCTTTATCGAACATCATCTTGGCGTACTCTACGTTCTTTTTAGGGTCTTTCATCTCTTCACAATCAGGTCGTCCTGGAAGGTTTCTGATCTGAAATACTCCACAAGACATTCCCATAAGTTCTCCGTCCTTTTCAAACGTAAGATGTCCGTCTCCTACTGCTTGTGGGTTTAAGCCTGATTCTGCTTTAGCGACTGCTACTGCTATATCTTCTTGTCCTGTTCCTCTAAAGGTGTCTCGTATAAGCTGTTCGAGGGAGGAATCGGAGCGGAATCCCTCCTCCCTCATAGGCTCATCACCCTTATCCAACACGAGGTCAGGTGTAGTACTATCGAGAGCTTTTAAAGGCTCATTTTCGTACACCTTGCGTCCTTCGTCCGAGGCTATCATCTCCCGATACATTGGATCGTTTAGGATTTCACTTATCCCCTGTGCGTTCACTCCCCATATAATGAGGACAATCAGTATCAGTAATGCGGTGTTTCTTTTCTGGTTAAACTTCTTGTTTTTCTCTGTGTAATTGAGTAATTTTTTTATGTGGTTCATATTTGCGAGTAGTTCACCCTACTACGCTCTAATGTTTAATTGATCTGTTGGGAATAACGGTTGCATTGGTTGGAATTTCGGTTGCGGATTCGGATGTATGATTTTCCCTTCTCTGTGATTTACTATTGAGGCTGGCCAGTCATAAAACCTTTCGAACTTTCCATCGGGGAGAGACCACAGCTTTCCTGACTTTCTAAGTTCCCTACACCTTTTACTCGTCTCTGATCCGAACATCACTCCCTTGTATACAGTCCCACCGATTTTTGCAGGGAGGATACTGTCGTGTTCTTCTAGATATTCGAGGATCAGTTGTTTTTGTGTTTGGTACATACTCTAAACGTATATGTCGTTGGCTACTTGTTCCCTGTGCTTCCAACAGGTGTCACATCCCTCTTCGTAGTGGTCGTGGTTATCGAAGTCGTCTTGATATATCTCCTCTTTGATAAGTTCTTTGAGATTCGATGGAAGATACTTCCACTTGGTCTCGTTTGGGGCAAAGAAGAGGTTTATACCGTCTCCTTTTGCCATTGCGCTAAATAGCGTCATAAGGTTGTTTGCAGTCCCCTCGTTGCTTCGCCTCATTACAGGAACGAAGCAAGCAAGGAGAGGACTGGTAATGATTGATTAACCCCTTTCAAGCTCTACTTTGGAAAGCCAGCACTTAATAAGACTGGTCGGTTTCGGGCTTGTTAGATGAGGCACACTGGCTCGGGCGTCCCATCTAATAAACAAAAAACCTATATTGTATTTGGAAAAGCGTATTCTCCATAGAGTTTTTTAGACTCCTCGTTGTATGCTTTCCCTGCCTCTTCTGCTGTTTTGAAATAACCAAGGTGTTTTTTAGAGATTGTTGCTGTGTACCCACTTGCACGTTTGACTACTCCCTTGAATCCTGTTGAGTTATGCTTTGCAATAACAGAATTCATCCTGTTTTCTGACTGGGTGCATATCCTTAAATTCTCTTTTCTATTGTCAAATCGGTTTCTATTGATATGATCTACAACTAAACCGTTCAAAGGCTGTCCTATCACTAAGTGATGAAGGTAAAGGGTCTTTCCATTTATAGTTGTTGCAAGGTAACGAGAGACTAAGCGCCACTTGTGATTCTTGGCTATCTCGTGTACTTCGTCGTCAACTATTGATATTTCGCCTTTTTTCGTTTTTATCTCCTTCATAACAAAAACCCGCCATTTCTAGCGGGTTCTTAATTATGCTGTGTTCGAGAGTGTAACTTATGCGACGTTCTTTAAGAGAAATTTTTTTACGCCTATTAAAGCGTAATTCTTAAATACCGCCGGAAAGATTGCACACAAGGCGACAACACTATGTCTTCCGCTAGATATACCCAGGTTGTTAATGTCCTAACCTTTTACCTCTCCATTATACACCCATAAATCAATCTTGTCAATACCCCTATACTCCCCTGATTTGCTTGATTTTTTCAATATTGAGTAGGGGAATGGTACGCTTCCGAATCTGGACTATTGATGAGTGATCCTTGTAATTGTATTCGGTGGCAACAGTTCTGGTGCTTTTTCCATTCAATTCTATCTCTAGCGTGATAGCTACATTATTTGCAATGTTCTCGAACGGCCTCCCCTTCTTCTTGGTAGTTGTTTTCATAAATTCATTATCGCACATTATGAGAACTTTTGCAAGTCTCTTTTCAAGCTCTCCGGCGAACCTCGAACAACTATTGCAATAACTCCCCTTCTTATGGTACGTCGGGCAAAATATCGTGAGGAGCTTTGATTCTTCTGCGTTACAGGTCGTACAATAGCGTACCAATTCAGAGTAGTGTTGCCACGGCCTGTCACGATCTTTTTCCCACCCTGACCATTTGTGGACGTGGAAAAGTGTCATAAAACATCTTCTTATGTTACCTGTAAAATCCCTAGTATATTGTAAAAGAACCCTTCGGCTCACTAACAAACCGAACGCCAAAACGTAACACCAAGAAGGGATATTGTCAACGGTTGTGTTGATTGTAGAGATCATAAGATATAGCCCTCACTAAATCTTGTTTACTAGACTTTCACTATAACTTACACATCACAAAAAAGCAAAAAGAACCCCCTTTAGAGGTTCTTTCGTAGACGGAACTGAGTGGTGTTTGTCAGGTGATTTTCATTATATTCACTTTTATTTGACTGTCAAATTTACACCATCTTTTTATGGTTCAAGTAGTTCAAATAGAGTGAAACTACACCGAAACCAAACGCAAATCCTAAGTCTAAAACTTCTGCTACTTCATCTCTAGTTACTCCGAGTTTTTCAAATACTCCAAAGCTTCCTAAAAGAGAGAGAAGAATAGTGAGGTATGTTTTGTATCCTTGCATATTATTTTTTAAAAAAAGTATCTAAGAATTTTTGGAAGAGGTTTTTTGCTTCTTCCTTGACTTGATCTTGTGTAGCCGGAACGACCTTCTCAACTACTTTTTCGACTATTTTTACTTCGTTATCTTCTAGGAATGAAGCGAGAGAATCCTGCTCGTTATCATTGAGGTTTTCACCTGGATCAAAACCAAGTCTTCTCTTAATCGCCTTGCGAAGTTTTTTGGTTATCTTCATATCTTCTATGTTAAATTTATTCTTCTCATCTGGTATGAATGAGTTGTAAATTGGATACTTAATTGCGGTTTTTCTTTCTCCCTCTAGAGTGTAGTGGTTTTGATCTCCTGCTAGATCATTTACTAAACCGACTTTTTCAAGGTCTTTATCAAGTTCTCTCCAGTTCACTATATCTACCGCCATACCCCTTCTGTGGTTCGATTCTAGGGTCTGTGAAACACCTTTGGCTACCATAGCCTTTTGTTCGTTTAAAGACCGCCACGAGGACACTACAATAGCCTTAGGAACCTTTAAAAGATAAGGAATCATCTTCTCATCTAAGACAATAAGCCTTTCTCGGTAGACTTCACCTTTATATTTTTGCGCTGATTGTAAGTACCACTTCAACATACTTTTTCAATTATTTGTTGACCTTTTTTATAAGCACCACACGATTTACATTGATACTGGGTATAACTTCTCCCATCTGCCAGCATTCTTTGTTTGTGTTTATTCATATCTCCCCCGCAGACACATTTGACTCTGTTTTCCCATATAGGATTTGGACGATTATCCCATTCCAGACCAATCCTTACTCGCTCTCTCGTTATTTTTGTGTCTTGTATGTTGTATGTTTTTAGTATCTTTTGGTGCTTTTCACTTCCGAGGCCAGCTTCTATGTAGAGGCTTGTACCTTCGTGGGAAATCTTCCCATCTTCACCATATTTTTCAGCAACGTATCCAAGTTTGTTTGTGGGGTTATCGAAGTATTTCCTGTATATTTTGAGACCGTCATTAGTTTTCAGTTTTCGAGGTGGTGAGATATTGTGATGAAGCATTCGCTCATAGAGGACTCGTAGATCGTACTTATCCGAGTTCCAGCCGGAGACTGTATCTGTTTTTGGTAGAATCTCTTCGGCTATCCACTTCACTAAATGATAATCGTTTATGGTGAGTCCTTTCCTATATCCTGGGAAATCCCACACCGCTTTGAATTTCACAGCCCCTTCACCGAAACAGTACGCAACACAGATTATTTTTTTTGGATATTTCTCTTGACAGATGATTGGCTCATAATGCTTCCCATACCCATACGCAAGCCAAGGAAAGACCTCAAAGTCTAAATGGAGGTAGTTTTCTGGGAAAACGATCATATTAGACGGTTAAGAATTAGCGCCCAAATGTCTGCCAAGTTTTCTTCCTCATCATCTAAATCCTTCTTTGAGGTATAGCGACCTTCGGCGAGTGAGGCGTATCTCCAATGAACAACATGAGCTATCTCGTGGAGAATCGTAACCTTTAATTGTTCGTGTTTCTTTTCTCGCTTCCATTCAATAGCCTTTGGACAAACACAGAGAGTTATATCTCTATAAGGGTAATTCACGATAATAGAAAGAACACAGTCTTCGTCTTTTTCTTCAAATCCCTTATCCCCCTTCATGAGAAATTTGATCTGGTAGTTATGTAGCCCGATCCCTTGAAGATGCTTTTGGAAATCTTTTGCTATTGATTCAGCAATCTTTCTATCGGAAACAGTTGATTTGACAGACCTTTTTTTCATCAGTTTGTTGATAAGGATTACTTGACCACCTTCTTTCTTTCATCTCCCCTTCGGCATGGTTTACCAATACCGTTGAACAAAGAAACATAAAAAGAATACACACAAGAGTCCAAGACCCGATACCGATAGGTCTATGATATTTTTTTTCACTTATAGTTTTACTTTAATGAGTAATTGCCACCACGAATGATGGTCTTTCCCTCTCGCCAGCAATAATGCTAGCGCTCGGATGAGATACACCGTATTCCTACGGGCGAGAGAGGGGCAATTTCTTACCCCAGTTTGTAGACGTTGCTACCTAGTGAACGGAAGGCGGAGTTGCTGGTGAAAGTTCTGGCTTCGGTTGCAGTGAGGGCATTGGAGGCGGCCTTCGACCTTCTTCTTGACAGCGAATCACCTGTCGCAAGAGATGAGTTTCGTCTCTTTCAAGGCCATTGGGGAACTCCTTGTGGCAGTACCCGCACTTTGGATGGTTTCCACTCCATCCGATGATCCCGCCGTTGCAGGATGGACAGATTGTGATCATGGCGCACTCCTTTGGGTTCAGCCCATTGCCGTACCCAGTATTTTCTTCCTTTTCCTTTACGACGGACTTTCAATATTTCCTCCTACTTCAACGAGAATAGGTTTTTCAATCCCAGTAGTGTACCGACTACTATCGAGAGAAAGACAATGAGAGCCATAGCCCATTTGCCTACTTTCGATACTGACCGGTATGTTTCCGAGATTGGCTGAAGAACAGCGTCTTGCTTTCTAAGGGTTTCTTCAAGTCTCGCAAGCGTGTCATTTATCTTTTCAAAAGCCTGTCTATCTGTTTCAGCGTGTGCTTCAAAAGCTTTTAATAATATTTTTTCTGATTGGCTCATACCTTCCATATCTAGGTTGTGAGTGTTATATTTTATTTATCCGTCTCCTTTGCACAACCAGAGGAGGCGGTTTTCGTTCTTTTTGTTATCTAAGGCCTTTTTTGAGATATACTCAAGGGACTTGACAGTTTTTACTTTTTAGAGTAGGCTTGATTATTAACTTTAATAAGTAGCTATGAAATCTTTTCATCTGACTAATGATAGCGGTGAAGATCTGACATTAAGCGATGTAGGAAATGTGGTAAAGGAATTCCTTTATTTCATAATTACTGCTCCTTATAAACTACTTACTCTTTCTGGGAGATTACTTCAAGTTTTCGTTACTATTATTATTGTCTCCTTAGTAGCTTTTTTGTTCTTCACCTATACTTTCCAGTCAATAGTCGTCACACTTCTTGTCGGTATATTTTCAGCCGTATCAAGAAAACGCTAATCATCAGAAAACTCTCGAACAGCATTAAGTAGGATCGGAAGCGTAAGGTTTCCGGTCTTTTTCTTTAGTGACTGTACAAAAGTTTCATTCCCAATCAATTTATCTGCCTTCTCAATGAGTTTGAGATTCTTTGAAAGGTTCTTTTCGAGATCCAAAGAGTTCATAACCTTCTTACCTACATTACTTGGAATGAAGCTTGTGAGAGCACCTTTAACGAAACCTCCTGTCGCAACGTCAACCGTCTTACCTGTTAGTCTTCCAACCTTTTCTATTAATCCGCGATCACTCACTTTTTGAGATAAGGCATTTACTTTCTCTTCCATTTTCTGTACTAGCTCTTTCGTGTTGATGTGTTCAGATAAGTTTTTATCAATCAATTTCGCCTTATCATCTGGAAGAAGGTTTCTCAGAGTATCTTTTACACCTTTACGGACATTCTCATAAGCAACCGCATTGACACTTGTTCTTGGTTCACCAGTCTTTCCAAAAGCCTTATTACCGAATTCCGTTCCGTATTCTTTAGCAATATCGTTTAATTCTTTGACTGTGAGTCCTTCGGTACTCGACTTCTCAATAAGGTTTTTGATTCTTTGTGCGTTTTTTGGATCAGATGAATCAGAATACAACTCATCGAGACCATCGAGAGCCTTTTTAACATAGTTCTCACTTACTTTCTTTCCGCCGACAGTAGACGTTTCTGCTAATTGATCGAGGGTTCGAGATGTTTTATCAGAAGAAAGAACATCGTCCATGGCTGTATTTAATGCCTTCATGTTGTCATCAAGGCGCGTACTAAGATCAGAATATTTTTTTATCCCTTTAGTCTCGACTTGACTCAGAACTCTAATAGCTGGTTCGACATCTTTAGTTTTTCCTTGGACGATTTGACCAACAGCGGTCTTTGCACTATCTGGTAATTTATCAAGCCTCTTATCGCTTAGATATTTAACAGCACCTCCAGCAGCAGAAACCGCAGTACCGAGAGCAGCACCGGCTGCTGTGCTTTTTACGATTCCTTCTACGTTTTTATTTTCTTCAAGTCCTGCGGCGGCACCATAACTAGCACCTGTGGCTGCACCAGTACCAACTTTTGCAACAATCCCTTTCGCTACTCCACCTGCTAGACCACCTGAAACAGCGTTCAACGCAGTGAGCGCAGCAGAGCCAATCAATTCTTTCGCATTTGGTGCTTCGTCAAGTATTTGTTGGAGTGTTTCAAGAGCAATCTTATCGCCACTCGCTGCTTTCTCTTGAATTTCCTTACCTTCTTTTGTGTTTAAAAAAAGTGACACTCCAACTCCTTCTCCGAGTTTTTTCACGCCAGTAATATCGGCTGCTTTATCGAGCACCTTCTCAAAGAATCCGGTGTATTTAATCCCATCTTCATTTACGAGAGGTTCACCAAGAGAATTAACCGATTCTTCATTTACTAATTTCCCAGATTCTTTCTTTTGATCCTCCTTACTGAAAGCAATAGTATTAACGTCAACACCAGCTCCGCTTAGGTTATTTTTTATAACCTGTTGTCGGTTAGCTCTCTTCTGAGCTACAACACTTGGTGGTTCACCAGGAATTGGGAAATACTGTATACGAGCGTTTTCAAATTCTTCTGGACTGATAACAGCTCCAGATTCTTTACGAAGGTTTGCATTCACGAAATCTCTTTGAGCCTGATCGAATTTTTGAAAATTCTCCGGTACGTATCTTTGAGTCAATGTGCTCCCAGCTTGTTTCTCATCAATAGCCTGTTTAAGACCTTCCCATGTTCCTTTATTAGCGACTTCATCTTCAAGGGAGGATATAACATCATCAGATGTCTTCATTCTTTTTCCGAATCCAAGTCCTTTTCTCTGGTCTTCACTAAGAGAGGCTTGATCTATATTTGCTCCAATCTGGTCAGCTGAAGATACCTTCTCACTTTGGGAAGGAGACGAGGTACCGAAATCTGAATTCTTCATCTGATTGTACTCTGCAAGAACAGCATTAATCTCGCCAGGCTCAAAACCACCCTTTTCGTAGGCTTTCTGGCGAATCATCTTCTCGTCAAGTCCACGCTCTGAAAGTTGAATGATTCCACGACGAAGACTCTGTCGTCTTTTTCGTGCGGCCTCTGTTCCTGGGTCAGCTGCCGCAGTAGATCCAGAAGATGTTGGAGTCATTGTTCCTTGAAGAGTGCTATCTTGTGTTACCATAATGTTTTTTTATAATGTCCAGTCTTCTTGATCGGTAAGATTATCAATCTTTTGTTTTGCTTTCCAAGATTCAAGAGCAAATTCTTTTTCCCACTGGCTTTGTGTCTGAGCTAGTTCTTTTGCTTTCAACTTGTATTCCTTCTGAGACAAGGATTTATCTGCTTTCAACTGACTCTTTTTAAAAGACAATTCTTTTTTAAACTGATCCTCTGCTTGTTTTAAATTCTGTACGAACTGTAAGCGGTTTGTAATCTGCTCTTGGACGTTAGCGTAAGTAGAAAGGGTTGCTGCATAAATACGAGAAACATCCGTACCTCTCTGCTGTTCGAGGTTCCCTAAAATAGAACCAAATGTTCCACCAGATACTTTTGTCGGGTCGAATTGCTGTGATGTCGTCTCAAGCTCTGATTTCTGCCTCTCTCGGTACGCAGTTTGAGAAGAGGACGTAAGTGCCTTCTGGAGATTTAAAAGCATCTCAGGCGATTTTTGAGCGCCTTGGAGGGTATTGATATCAGTTTGTAACCCCTTTCCAGAAGTAGCTCCTGATGTCGTAGGTGCGATTAAAGCACTCGGAGTGGCTGGAGCCGGTGTTGTAGGGGTACTTAACGTGTTTTGGAGTATATTGTCGGCCATATTAGAGCATGTTTTGTAGGCTTAAGTTAAGCGAGCCAGCATTAAGCTCATTTTGGAGAGTTTGTTTCCTGAGTTCTATATCTTTAACCTTGTCTTCATAAAACTGTCCTGTTACAGGGTTCGTTCCGGTTCCAAGAGGGTTATATCCCTGAAGTGTTGGAAGATTTGAGGTTCCGAGATACTTTTCGGCGGCACGTCCAGTGTTTTGCTTGAAGTCCCCTACTTGTCTTGTGAGGTCTTGGATTCCCTTGTTGGTTTCAAGAATTCCCCT
>ERZ1292629.352-Hain-H43-01um-R1-352-length-48586-cov-9_pt1 | contig 48586 bp, 52 predicted proteins | sample MGYA00564399_ERZ1292629 | MGnify/ENA primary metagenome ERZ1292629 (study PRJEB36523, sample SAMEA6512636) | groundwater metagenome | collected 2019-01-08 | study: AquaDiva: Metagenomics assemblies of 32 groundwater samples
ATGGATAAAAGAGGCAAGAAACTTGCCTAAAATCGCACGGGAGCATGACCTTTTTTGCAAAAAGGTCATAGCCAAAGAAATCTTTGGGTCGAACCTCGTCTTGGCCAACCGCGAGGCGCGCCACAGCGCGCCGAGCGGAGAGGATTTGTCGGGGGGAAATGCTTGGACGGTGCTCCGCACCGCCTCCGAAATGGAAGGCGAATTTGCAGAAAGTTTGATTGTGGAGCCGGAGGTGAGATTCGAACTCACGACCTTTACTTTACGAAAGTATTGCTCTACCAACTGAGCTACTCCGGCTTTTAACTTTCTCCGGAGCGGGTGAAGGGAATCGAACCCTCGTTTATAGCTTGGGAAGCTATTGTACTGCCATTGTACTACACCCGCTTATTACTTATTTTATTTGAACGGCCTCGCAAGTCCCACAGTCCATTGCCATATCTTTTCCCACCACTTTAGTTCTGAATTAGTAATTGGCAGTTGGGAGTTCGCAATTGCGTCAGCATTATACCGATTGCGGTAGACAAAGACAACGTTTTCGTCCGGTTTTTTGAAATTCAAACGCAAGCGCGCCAACTGTTCCAGATAGCTCTCATTTTTAATATTTTCCCGCAGCTGGTCGTTTTCGGCTATGGAGTTCTCGGCTTCGCCGATTTTTTGTTTCAAGTTATCGGCCTCTTTATTGACTTGATTAACTGAACTCTGGATTTTGTAAACCGAGGCGCCCAGCCAAACAACCACTGTCGCCATCAATCCAGCCAGCCACTTTGATTGTAAAATTTTGCTAAACATATTACTCTTATCTTAACCCTGTTTTTATGTTTTCCAAACGAGCTATTAAGATATTTTCAATCATTGTCGCCTTTTTGACCGTCATCGCCATGGTCGCTTTTTTGCTCATTCCCCTGCTGGGTTTTTAATTTAGTCCTTATCGTTTCCGGTTTGAAAGCCGGTGAAACGCCCCGAGTAACCATAGTTTTTTTAGTAATCTTAGCGCCCGGCCGGGAGTGTTTTCTGGGGCCGCTGCGCCGACGGCCGAGCATGGTTTTGTCAATGACCGACCCAGCACCTTTTTGTAATCAAAAAGGTGCTGGGGAGTGTCTTGACAAATCGGCGTCAGAGCAACGGATGAGCCGAGCGCGCTGGGCGAGGCGAGGTCCCCAGAAAGCACTCCCGGCCGGGCGCTACTTCTTCAGCATTTCCAAAAACACGCTCTGTGGAATCTCCACTCGCCCGCTTTCTTTCATTCTTGCTTTCCCCCGCTTCTGCTTTTCCAGAAGCTTTTTTTTGCGCGTCACATCGCCGCCGTAGAGATAGCCGGTTACATCCTTGCGCATGGCGCTGATGGTTTCGCGGGCGATAATCTTACCGCCAATCGCCGCCTGCAAAGACACGGCGAATAATTGTTTGGGAATAATCCCTTTCAGTTTTTCCACAATTTCCTTGCCCTGGTCATAGGCCTCGCTCCGCGGCACCATCCGGGAAAAGGGCTCCACCAAATCCCCGGCCACTAAAATATCCAGCCGCACCAAAGCAGACACCTGATAACCGGTCGGTTCATAGCTCATGGAGGCATAGCCGGAAGTAACACTTTTCAATTGGTTATAAAAGTCGGTGACGATCTCGGCCAGCGGCACTCGGTATTTCAAAATGACAATTTCCTTGGTGAGGTAATCGGTGGCTAAATATTGATTGCGCAATTCGCCTAGTAATTTCATCAGTGAACCCAAATAGCTAGCGGGTGAAAGGATTTCCAAGTCCACCACTGGTTCTTCAATTTCTTCAATCTGCCCGGCATCTGGCAATTGCGCCGCCGATCTAATTTTTAGCTTTTCGTTTTTAGCTTTTAGCTTTATGTGATACTCAACGGAAGGAGCAGAGATAATTAAGGATAGTTTAAACTCGCGCCGCAACCGCTCACTGATAATTTCCGTGTGGAGCATGCCGAGAAAACCCAGCCGAAAACCGCGGCCCAGGGCGGGCGAGGATTCGGGCTCATAAGTCAGCGAAGCATCAGTCAGTTTGAGTTTACTTAAAGCATCTTTGAGCAAATCGTAATCATCGCCGTTCTCGGGGTAAAAACTGGCAAAGACCACCGGCTGGGGCTCTTGATAGCCAGGGAGGGGGTCGGGTTTTAGGTTATAGGTTTTAGGTTCTAGGTTAAAAATGGTATCGCCCACTCGCACTTGGCCGGGATCTTTCAGGCCGGTGGCGAGATAGCCGATCTCGCCGACCGAGAGGACGTCAGATTTTTTTAATTGAGGCGTGAAATAGCCGACCTCAATCAATTGCTCGCTGGCGCCTGAAGCGGCTAGTTTAATCTTTTGGCCAGCTTTGAATTGACCGTCAAATACTCGGACATAGGCAATCACGCCTTTGTAAGTATCAAAAGCAGAATCAAAAATTAGGGCGCGGGAAACCAAGGTGCTAGGTGTTAGGTTATAGGTTTTAGGAGGGGGAATTTGTTCGATGATTACTTGGAGAATTTGCTCTATCCCTTCCCCCGTTTTGGCCGAAACTTTGAGAATATCTGCCCGCTCAATTGGCAAAAGATTTAATATTTCTTCCTCCGCTTCCGCCACGCGGGCGTTAGGCAGATCAATCTTGTTAATTACCGGGGTAATTGTTAAGTGCTGTTTTTGCGCCAGGTGCAAGTTAGCCAACGTTTGCGCCTGGACGCCTTTGGTGGCGTCAACCAAAAGAATCGCTCCCTCCACCGCCGCCAGTGAACGGGAAACTTCATAAGTGAAATCCACATGGCCGGGGGTGTCAATTAAGTTGAAAATATAGTCCTGGTAATTCATCCTCACCGGTTGAAGTTTGATGGTAATACCTCGTTCCCGCTCCAGCTCCATAGTGTCCAAAAACTGCTCCTGCATATTTCGTTTCTCCACGGTGCCGGTCAATTCCAAAAAACGGTCCGCTAAAGTGGATTTACCCGCGTCAATGTGGGCGATAATACAGAAGTTCCGGATGTTTTGCATTTTCCTAGACTATTCTGGTTCGAGTTCTCTGTCCATTGCCAAATCGCCGGTATAGATGGTCTTGCCGTTGAAACTGAAACGGATTGGATCCGCGCCGGTGCCGGATTGTTTTTGCCAAAGCAAACTGTAGTTTCCGTCCGCGGCCGGCGGCGTTTGATAATTGACGATTACTGATTTGTTTTCGCCGGGCTTAATCAGCAACCAGAAACCGAACACCGTTTTGTCCGATTCCTCAAACACCTCCACCCCGGCAAAGGGGCTGAAGGCCGTCGCCTCCAGCGCGTTTAACTCTGGGTCGCTTTTGAAATTATAATCCTCGTAGCCCACCAGCGGCCGATAGTTTGTCAGCGAATGCCCCTCAATACTTTTGAACGCCGAGCCCTTGGGAACATAGACGCGGATATAAGTCGGACTGACTTTATTATAAAATCCGTATTGGGAGCTGCCGCCGTTATGCCGCCGGTTAATGGTCAGCCGGTTGTCCGAACCGCTAATTGACGGCTCCACTTGCAAGTCAAAGGAGCTGTCAATCACGGCATCGGTTTTTGAACCTCTCACGTTTGAAAAAACGATTTGGAGATAATCGCCGCTTGGTTTTTTCATTTCCCCGCCCAGACCGTTTTGCACGGCGAATTTTTCCAAGTCCGGATTGTTAAAGTAAGCCAGGATATGTTTTTGGGCGGCGGCTTCGGCCAAAATCCGGAAAATTTTCAGCCAGCCGTCGCCGGTTTGCTCTTTTAATTTAGCAAAAAGCCGCGGTTGAAACTCTTTTAATATGGTCTTGGGCTGGGCGCGATTATCGCCGTACTCAACCTCGCTTTGAATTTCGGCCAAGAAGTTTCCCCCGTCAAGCGTTAGCTTATACTGCGGCATTTCAATCGGCCCGACGATATCAATAATTTTGCCGATGACGTCGGGGGTTACCGTCAAAATGCCATCTACCAGTGAGCCGCCGCCTTTGCGATAAAACTCCTGGACCTTACGGGCCGAGACGGGAAAATCGGCAAACCAGTTGGCGTCGCGCATGCCCCAGTTGGGGGTGATGTGCTGCAACGGCCGAGGCGGCATAATGTTTTCTTTCAGCTGGCCGTCAATATTATAAGTGTCGTCCACCACTACCTCCTTGAGCATGCCGTCGGCAAATGTCACCAAAGCATAACTGCCCGGAAAGCCGCCGGTGGGTCTTAACTCGCTGTTGTTTTGGAGTAAAACTAAATATTTTCTGGTTCCTCCGCTGCCGACCACGCCCAGCAAAAAATCAGTATAGTCAATGGCGCTGCCGATGTATTGCTGAAACTCGGGAATTTTTCCTTTGAAATCAATAAAAACCTGCTGTTTGTCGGGCGGCAGCAGGCTAACGTCTATATCCGCCAGTAGTGTACCGGCTTGGTTGATGTTTTTATCGGCAAAAACCAAAACTTCCTTAAGTTCGCCCATCAGTTTGCCGGTCGGTTCTTGAGTTAAAATATTTAGCTTGGAAAGAGCGCCGGCCGCCAGTGATAAATTCTCGCCGGCTTTAGCCAAAAGTTTGCCCGCTTTGGTTAAATTGTTAGCCGACTTTAATTTTTCCAGGCCCGGCAGGTTGCCGAAGTTGGACAAAAAAGAAGCCCCCAGGCCGTTTAGGCTAGCGGCTACCTGTTCAAAATCGTCGTAGGCTAAGGCAAAATTGTCGGCCGCCTGCCGAAAATTAAAGTCGGTTAGATTGGCTTTAGCCTGCTCCAGGTTAGCCACGGCCCGATTGCCATCCTGCACGATCTCATTTTTGAAATTCAGTCCGTTCTGGTAGAGCAGGGTACCGGCCAGAAACAAAACCGCCAAGGATACGGTCATTATCAGCCGTTTCCGCCGCCAAGCATTGCCAAATCGGAATCTTTTTTTGTCTTCCCGTTTGGCTGTTCGGAGCACTATTTCAAGTTCGGCTCCGGCACTGGAAAATTGACTACGCGCCTGCGGATAAACATAGCCGGCGGGAGTATCAATTTTTGGCGCTTGCCAGAATTGTTCCAACGGCGCTGGGCGGTACGGCTTGGATGAGGGTGCTAATTGGCGGCGCGCTTTAGCCGACTCGGCGGAAACAGTAATTTGGGTCTTTTTGCGCTGCGCATACAAGCGCGGACGGGATTGCTGGCGGGGCGCGTGCAGTTCGCCGCCGACTCGGGCCAATTCAGCGGTTACGTCAACCGGCTGGGAAATCAGCTTTTCAAATTCTTTCAAAACCAGCAGTTTTGGATCGGGCGGCGGCGGAGATGTTTCAAAAATTTCAGCCACTGCGGCCGGTGGGGCCGGCTTTAACGTTTTTGCTCTGGCCGGGCGAATCCACGGCGTCGGTTCTGTTTTTGCTAATTCAACTTTCTCTCTTAAATTCAACTCTTGTCCAATTGCCCCGATTTTTTCAAAATTCAAAACTCCCGATTCAGTCATCGGTCGCACATCAAACAATGCCTCAAGAATATTTCTGGTCGGAGGCACTTTTTAATTATACACTATAGCGAGAATTTTTTCCTTGAAGACCTGCTTATCAAATTTGAGCGCGTGTTCCCGGATTTTGTCCGGTGCAAAGCCGGTTTCATAATAGCGGCCGACAGTTAAAGCCAGATCAATCTCGCTTTGTTCGTCAAAAAACACCCCGGTTTGGCCGTCGACCACTGTTTCCAGCGCGCCGCCGGCCCGGTAGGCAATCACCGGCCGGCCGGACGCCATCGCTTCCAGCGGCACCAAGCCAAAATCCTCCTCTTGGGGAAAAATCACGGCTTGGCATTTCGCGTAAAGTTCAGGCAGTTTGTAATCGGAAACTAGGCCGAGAAAGATAATATTAGCATTGCCATTGGCTAGCCGTTTCAAGCGGTTCAGCTCGGGCCCGTCGCCAACGATAATGAGTTTTTTGCCGATGGCGTTAAAAACCTTGACCGCCAGGTCAAAGCGCTTGTAGGCGACCAGTCGGCCAACCATCAGAAAGTAGTCATCTTGCTTGGGTGAGACGTGGTACTTACTGACATCAATGGGCGGGTAAATAATGCTGGCTTTCTGCTGATAATATTTTTTTATGCGCGTCCGCACAAACTCGGAGATAGCCACAAATTGGTCCACCCGCAAAGCCGCTTCCTTGTCCCAGATGCGCAGATAGGCGATAAAAGCGGGGATTAGTTTTTTAACCGGCCAGGGATATTTGAATTCGTCTATGTAGCGGTGGCTGTCATCCCAGAGAAAGCGAGTCGGCGTCAGGCAGTAGTTGATGTGGCGGGTGTGCGGCTTGGTGATAATGCCTTTGGCGAACGACGCCGACACCGACAGCACCGTATCAAAGTAGGATAAATCAAACTGTTCGATGGCCAGCGGCATCAGCAGCGGAAAAATCCGGTGATGGCGGCGGCTGAAAGGGATTTTTTGGAGAAAAGAGGTGTGAATTTCGCGGCCCTTGAACACTCTACCGGTGGCGCGCTCATCATAAAGCAAAGTATAAATCGGCGCTTCGGGAAACATTTCGCACAGTGTCTCCAGCACCCGCTCCGCCCCGCCGTATTGATTTAGGTAATCGTGTACTAAAGCGATTTTCATCAACCCGAGCCTAACAGAACTGATTTAAAAATAAAAGTGTTGCATTAGTTACCAACATAGACAAAATTATACGATCGTATAAAATTGTCTATATGAGTAGCAAAGAAAAATTCTTCTCGATTAGTCGGGCAATTTTGGCAACTTTGTGGGAGGCCGGAGAGATTACCATCAAAGGGTTCTTCCCCCACCCCTATTATCACCATTTTTGCCACCATCGGAAGAAACTGTCCATCCACTCGAAATTTTATACTCTCAAAAAAGCCGGACTGATTAAGAAAAGGGGGGCCGATACTTTTTCTCTGACGCCCCGGGGGCAAAAAGAAGCATTTTGGTCAGCACTCAATGCCAAATTAGTTCTTCATGCTCCTCATCGGCAAAAGTGGGATGGCTATTGGCGGATAATATTTTTCGATATACCGGAAAAGAAAAGGCGATTACGAGATGATTTACGTCAAATTTTAAAAACCCTTGGTTTTAAAGAACTCCAACGCAGTGTTTGGGTCACGCCGTATAAAATCCCGGAACTGCTAAACGAATTGCTATGGGAGGAAAAAATAAAACATTACACGCGTTTCATTACGGCGAAGGAAATCGACTATGATCGAGATCTTAAGAAGCACTTCAAATTCATATAGACAAAATCATACGATCGTATGGTTTTGTCTATATAAAGTCCACCTGTAAATATACATAAAATATAAAAGTCAAACCGCTGAGCGGTCGCGGAAAAGTTTTAGAAAAGTCAGAATTAAAATTTTGATGTCTTGTCCCAGTGACCAGTTTTCAATATACAAAGTATCCAAGGCGACTTCTTTTTCAAACGACAGATCGGAACTGCCGGAAACTTGAGCCAAACCGGTAACGCCGGCTTTAATCGCCAACACCCGTTTGTGATGTTTCTGATATTTTTCAATTTCGTCCGGCTGGTGCGGGCGCGGGCCGACCAGCGAGATGTTGCCCTTGAACACATTCCAGAATTGGGGCAGTTCGTCCAGCCGATAGCGGCGAAGTACGCGCCCGACCTGCGTTACCCGCGGGTCATTTTTCATTTTAAAAAGCGGGCTGTCTTGGCGCTCGTTGAATTGCGCCAGGTAAGGTTTCAGCGCTTCGGCGTTCTTGATCATTGAGCGAAACTTGAGCAGATTAAATTCCTTGGTGCCGCTCACCCGCCGCAGACGGACAAACACCGGGCCTTCGCTTTGCCATTTGACAGCCAAAGAAATCACGGCAAATATCGGCAGTAATACCGCCAGACTGAACAATGCCCCCAAAACATCCAAGCCTCTTTTTATGACTTTGCCCCAGCCGTCCAGCGCCGTGCGCTTCAGTTCCAAAAGCGGCGCTCCGGCAATCGTGTCCACGGCAAAATTGGTGGTCAGCGTTTGATAGAGATTGGGGACGAATTTGAAAACCAGGTGCTGTTCATGACAAAAGTCCACCAGTTCCACAACTTTATCGGCGGGATAATTGGGATTGGCCAAAATCACCTCATCCACCCCCGGATTGCCGATAGCCGCCTTTATTTCCCCCACTTCCGGGTTGACCAAGTGTTTAATTATCCGATAGCCGTAAGCGGGATTGGCTCGGATATCGCTAACCAGGCGCCGGGAAATTTCGTCTTCGCCGATAACCATCACCCGGTGCACGCCCAAGTCGTAGCGCGACACCAGATAACGTTGGAGATAGCGCATTACCAGTCGTCCGAATGACACAAACACAATCGCTAACAGCCAGGCGCCTAACACCAGAAAACGGGAATTGAACAGTTCGGCCCGCAGGAAAATATAGACAATGACGGCCATAATCGCCGCCGAGGAGGCAATCGCTACGCGCGCCAGTTCGGTAACGGTCTTGTGCGTGCTGGGCAGGCGGTAGAGGCCAGACAGCGCATAAGCGCCGACAAACAAACCGGAAACGGCCAGTACCAGCAGCAGATAGCGGTCAAACGGCAGGTTGAACTCAAACAGCACCGGCCGGAAAGCCGACAGGATGCGGGTGCGCAGAAAATAGGTGGTAATGCCTGCCAGCACCAGCATCAGCCAGTCCACCGGCAGGAGCAGGACACTGAAAATCAGCTCGGCTTTTTTCATCGGATTCACTATATACCCAAACTGGATCGGCTTCAAACAAAAACTCCGCATTAGCGGAGTTTTTGCGGCTTGGCAAAGCTATAAGCCGAATTCTGTATTTGTGTGATTATTTATCTGGGCCGGCCATTGCTGGACGGCTCAAGCGGCACTCCGTTTACACAATCGCCAATCTTTAATTTCTAATTTAGAAATTAGTAATTAGTAATTGGTCGTTGTATAAACAGCCCGGCCTTGCACCAGACAGGGTTTAGCACGTCTCGCCGTCACCGGCGGACGATGGCGTTCGCCAACTTTTCACCCGTGCCCAGCTCCAGTTTTCGCAAACTGGAGCTGGGTCGGAATTGTCTCTGTGCCACTTTCCCTAAGCTTTGATCAATCGCTCTTGTCTTAAGAACAAGAACTATCAATCTTATACCCGGTGGCCGTTAGCCACTGTCTGCTTACCAGCTCCAGTTTTCGCAAACTGGGGTTGGTGGTGTTCGGACTTTCCTCCAGCTGACGCAACAACCAACTGCTAACTACTAATCTCTAATTTAGATTCTACTAAAGATTGGGGATTAGAAGTTGGCGATTGCGTAAGCCAGCAATCACCCGCTTTGCCAAACTGCTTGCATTATAGCAATTTATTTAGCTCCTTGTCCAGAGTGGCGTTAACTAGCCGGTCAGCGCCGCGGTTTTTGCCTCGCAAGACGTGTTTGAATTTGATATGGGGGAAATCCAGCTTCAAGTTCCACAATTCCACAAACAGTTTTTGCAGCTCCGGTTCCACAATTTTGTAATGGCCGCTGATCTGCCGCTCCAACAGTTCGCTGTCCACCCGCACCTCCACTTGGGCATCCTTCAGTTTTTCCCCGCCCACCAGTTGTTTCAGTTTTTTCAACCCGAAGATGGCTGCCTTGTACTCGGCCTCGTTATTGGTGGCCCGCCCGAGATACTGACTGTACTCTTTCTTCAAAACGCCGCCTTCTTCCACAATCACTGCCCCGATGGCGGCCTCCCCCGGATTACCCCGCGAACCTCCGTCGCTGTACACGATATACTTGCTCATAGTTTATTGATAGTATCCCAAACTCTCCAATCCTGGCAATTTTTCCCCAGCCAGAAATACCAGCATCGCCCCGCCGCCGGTGGAGACGAAATCATACTGTGGCAGGAGGCCGAGGCGGTCGGCGGCGGCGATGGTATCGCCGCCGCCAATAATGGAATACTTGGCCGCGGCGACGGCGCGGGCGGTCTGCTCGGTGCCGGCGGCAAAAGCCGGTACTTCTGCCAGTCCCATCGGTCCGTTCCAGATGACCAGCTCCGCGCCGACAATGGTTTCAGCAAAATCCTGGGCAGTTTGAGTACCGATGTCAACAATTAGTTGATTATCGGCAGTATCTCCCAAGGGTTTAACTTCATTTTTGCCTTGCCCAGACTTATTCTCCGCCACCAATATATCCGTTGGCAACATAACGCCTTGCGATGACGTTAGTTGGGTTGGGGTGGAATCATCCACCACCGATTTACCCACCTTAATCCCCTGCGCTTTGAAAAAGTTATTGGCAATCGCCCCGCCGATAAGGATTTTTTCGGCTTTGTCCAAGAAATTCTTAATGACCGGCAACTTAGTGGAGATCTTCGCTCCGCCCAGCACCAGTACCTTGCCGGCCGCCGGCGCCGCCAGTGCTTTAGTCAGATGCTCAATTTCTTTCTTAATCAAAAATCCAGCATAGGACGGTAAATGTTTGGTAACGGCCACTACTGAGCTGTGGGCGCGATGGCAAACAGAAAAAGCGTCATTGATGTAGAAATCAAAACCCTTGGCCAATTCGGCGGCGAGGGCGTCATCGTTTTTTTCCTCGCGCGGGTCTTGACGGATATTGTCTATCAACACCACCGGGCATTTTTGTAAGATCAGTCCCAGCGAGCCCAGTTCGCTGTGCGGGATGAGGGTTAAGCTTTGACCCAATGCTTCCCCGATTTGTTCTGCAATCGGACTAAAGCTGGTTCTCTCCGCGCGGTGGCTGACCAATGCCACCTGCGCCCCGGAGTTCACCAGATAATCCAGCGTGTGCTTGTGCGCTTTGATACGGAAGGTTTCTATCTCCCCGTCCTTGTCCGCTGCCGGCACGTTAAAATCCACCCGTAACAGCATCTTCTTCCCAGCTAATGCTTCTGGTTTTAATTCATTAAGATATTTCATAGCGCGGAAACTACTTTCAAAACCTCTTCAAACTGCACTGCGTCTAAGCTGGCTTGGCCGACTATGGCGCCGGAGATTTCAGAATGTTTGAGGAAATCGCCTACATTGGCAGAGTTAACACTTCCTCCGTACAAAATAGTTTTCTTACCGGTGAGCCGCGCAATAATCTCGACAGCGGCTAGCGTATTTTCCGGCTTGTCCGGCTCGGCGCCGGGACTAGCGCTGATGGCCCAGACCGGTTCGTAGCAAATCAATATATTCACGACTTGCGATGTTATGAGATTAGCCAGGTTTTTATTCAGCTGTTCTCCCAGTACGGCCTGTCGGTTATCGCCTTTTGTTTTCTCACCAATTAGCAAAATCGGGGTAACACCAGAATTGAGGGCGATTTTTAGTTTTCGGTTAATGATCTCATCCGTATCCCCTCCGCCTGTTGGCGGATAGCGCCGGTCGGAATGACCAACCAAAACATATTGCACGCCAAAATTGTCTCCTCCAGCAGTCCAAAAAATATCTTGAGTTCCGTTAGCTCCTAATTCTTTTACAAACTCGGCGGGCGGACAGATCACGGTTTTGATATTTGGATATTTCGCCGCCGCTTCCGTTTCCGTTTCAAACAACGCTTGCGCTTCAGCCAGTGTGTCGGGATGTGCTTTCCAGTTTGCGATAATAATTTTGTTCATTGCAAGGTGTTTAATCCTGTTTCATATGCAGCAGGATTAAACACTTAGTGTAATTTTGATTCTACTCATGCGTCAAATGTCGGCGTTTAATATGCCGGTAAATATACCAAGTAATCGCTAGCCCCAACGCACCAGCCATGAACAACTCTATTTTATCAAACCACGGCTGGATTCGCTCCCAGTTCTGCTCCGATTCCAGACCGGCGAAAATCAGCAGTATATTAAAAGGTATAGAACCGACGGCAGTATAGCCGACAAATCGCCAGAACGGCATCCGCGCTACGCCCGCTGGAATCGCCACGAAAGCGCGAATAATTGGCAGTAGCCGTCCGATGATAACCAGCTTGCCGCCATGTTTGGCGAATAGTCGGTCGGTATGGTCAAGGTCGTGTTTGAATACCAAGATATAGCGGCCGTACTTTCCCAAAAGCAGGCGCCCGCCCGAAGCGGATAGCCAGTACAACGTCACGTCCCCAATCAAATTACCCAAAGTTACTATGGCAATCACCGGCCAAAGTGCCAGTCGTTCCTGCCCTACCAAAGCCCCGGCAAAAGGCAAAATCAGTTCCGCCGGCACCAGCGACAGCAAAAATCGATCCAAAAAAGACAACAAAAAAACGCCGGTATAGCCGCCGTTAGCCATCAGCTCCAGTGATCGGGAAGCAATATTCTGAATTACTTGAGATAAAATCATGTGACGTGGCTGCTAGGCATTCCTTTAATTTATTACTCAAATCCCCAGGTGCGAAAGCTCGGCAGCAGCAATTTCGGAAATTAATTGGCTTACTTGTTCTATGCTTTTCTTAATTCCTCCGCCGCTTGGTCCGGATCAACACTGTTAACGTCAATGCCGCTGCCCAGTTCAAAGGCGCCGATCATCCCCAGTTTGGGCAAGATTTCAATGTGCCAGGAATAAAATTCGTGCGGGTTAACATCCAGCTCGCCGGTGGGCGCAGTATGGATGAAAAAATTATAGTCTGGATCCCGCAAAACGGTATTGATTTTTTTCAGGGCGACCAGCATGGTTTCGGCCAGATAATTTCTTAAATCATCCGGCAGCTGTTCAAAATGGGCATGACTTTCCTTGGAAAATATTCTCACCTCATAAGGCGATTTGGAAACAAAAGGGCAAAAAGCGATGAAATGATCATTTTCAAATACGACTCTTCTGCCTTCTTTCACTTCCCAATCAATCATTAGGTCGTAGACCCGTTTGCCCTGTTCGCGATAAAACCGCTCGGCCCCCGTAATACTGTGTTCAACGTCCGGCGGCAGAAGCGGTAAAGACATAATCTGGGTGTGGGGATGAGTCAAGCTGGCGCCGGCTCTGGCCCCATGGTTGTGGAATATCAAAATATATTTGACAAAATCTTCTTTGGAAATAGCGCCGAATCTTTGCTGATAAATCTTAAAGACTTCCGACATTTCCGCAACCGAGAACTGGTGCAATTGTTTGTCGTGGTCGCGGAAAATAACCAACTCGTGCTGGCCGCGGGCGGCGTGGGTACTGAACGGCCCAGCTGTTTTAGCGCCATAGCTCGCATTGGCCGCGTTAACGATGGGGAATTTGTTCTGGGCCACTTTGGCAAACCAGTTTACCCCGTTGCGGAGCTTCTCGGGGCCGTCAGCGCCGCCCAGCGCCGGGAAAGTTTCCAGCACTTTGTTGCCGTGCCCCTCCGGATTCTCAAATGGGCATTTATCTTTAGGCACGATTTTTGAAACAACTTCCCGGTCAGGAGCGGGACGCAAAGCCCGCCCGGTGGCAAACAGCACCCAGTCGCCGGAAACCAAATCTTGGCGGAATTCATTTAGATTAGTCATATTTTCCAATTAATAAATTGTATCTTACTTTTAACGTCTGCAGCAGTACTTGCGGATAAGCCCAGACATTTACTTTGGAATCCGGGTCGTTACTCCAGGTTACCGGCAGTTCTTTTATTTTATAGCCGAACATCTGGGCGATGGCCAGCGCCTCCACATCAAAGCCCCAGCCGAAAATGGTCAGGCGCGGGAAAATTTTTTGCGCCGCTTCGGCAGTAAATATTTTGAACCCCCGCTGGGTGTCGCTGATGCCCCAAACGGCAAAAATCTGAATCCACTTATTGCCCAGCTTGCCCATAATCACCCGCCACAACGGCTCGCCACCACCCTGTAATATTTTAGCGCCTTTGACGGCCAGTGAACCAATCACGACTTGATAACTTTGTTCAAAATAAGGCAAAAATTTTTCAAGATGGTCAATGGAAGTGGAATTATCGGCATCAGTAAAAAGCCGATAATCCCCTTGCGCTACCAGCATGCCGGTAGTCACAGCGTAGCCCTTGCCCGGTCGCGGTTCATCAATCACCCGCAAGCCCGGATACTGACTCTGGAAACTTTTGGCAATTTCCGCCGTCCGGTCCTGGGAATGATTATTGACGACAATAATTTCATAATCATAGCCCTGCTTGGCTAGATACTGTCCAATCGCTAAAATTGTTCCGCCAATGCGTTTTTCCTCGTTGTAGGCGGGGATAATTACCGACAAATGCATAGCCAAATTGTATCCTAAAGTTTAGTTAAAACCAACGGGGCGTCAGCGGTCACGGCTACCGTGTGTTCAAAGTGTGCGGCCGGGGAGCCGTCCTTCGTCCGCCAAGCGAGCGTGGTTTTGTCTTCAATCAATTCCGGCTGGCCGGTCACCAGCATCGGCTCAATTGCCAGCACCATGCCTTCGACTAATGACTCCCCTTCACCCGGCCGGCCGAAATTCGGAATCTGCGGGGCCTCGTGGAGTTGTTTGCCCACGCCATGACCGACTAATTGATAGACCACCTTAAAGCCGCCGGAGCGGGCACGACTCTCAATCGCGGAGCCGATGTCGCCGATGGTCTTACCCGGCCGCGCCCGTTTAATGGCTTCCGCCAAGCATTCACGCGTGACGGCTAGCAACTTATTTTTCAATTGCCAATTACTAGCGACATCGTAAGTCACTAATGGAGTTAGCATGGTGGTCGCCGCGTCGGTGATGAAACCCTGGTATTTGACGCCAAAATCAATACTGACCAAATCTCCCGGCTGGATAATTCTTTCCGAAGGCAAACCGTGCACTACTTCCTCGTTGATGGAGACGCACAGCGCCGCCGGATAGCCATCATAGCCTAAAAAAGTCGGCTGGGCGCCGGGATAGTCGTTTAATAATTGGCGAGTGAGATTTTCCAGTTCTTGTGTCCGGATTCCGGCTTTTACTGATTGTTCTAGCGTTCTTAGAATTTCAGCTAGTATCTTCCCGCCCGCCTGCATTATTTGAATTTCCTCTGATGATTTAATTGAAATCATTAAATAAGAGCTTCATTAATTAACGGCCAAGGCTTGCTTTATATCCGCGAACACTTTTTCAATCGGCTGTTCGCCGTTAATTTCAATTACCCGATAGCCGTTATCGCGGAAATATTGCAACACTGGCGCGGTGTCGCGCAAGTACACCTGATAACGCTCTTTGATAATCTCCGGTTTATCCAGCGGGCGGGTGACAATTGGTGAACCATCTTCGGGGCAGACGGAGATATTAGCAAACTCGGGAAAATTGGGAATGGGGTGGCGGTTGGCTTGGCACAAGCGGCGGGCGCTGTTTCTTTTGATTGATTCTGCTTCGCTTAGCTTAATTTCAACGGCAGCAATTTCATCTTTACCGTAAATCCCGGCTAAAAATTCCAGGTTTTTTTCGGTTTCCTCCAGTGTTCGGGCCGAGCCGCTGAAAACAAAACCCTTGACCCGGTCTTTCAGTTTGCCGACTTCTTCTCTGAACCACCTAATGATAACCGCCGGGGTCATCAGCCCACCCCCGAGCCATAACTTTTTCTGCTCGGCTATTTCCGGATCGTTGGGTTCGGCATTTTTGAATTTTTCCTCAATCACCTTGGATATTTCAAAATGGTAAAAGCCGAGCTCCTTGGCTAGCAGCTCGGCCTGCGTCCCCTTGCCCGACCCCGGCGGCCCGATCAGAATGATCGCCATTTTCCGTACTTCTGTCATAGGCTGTGCTGTAAATTAGCGGCATAAGCGAAAGCGTCAAAATATTTCCGCCAGGAATATTCGGTGGATTTGTATTCATTATCACCATAGAAAAAATCGGCCAGCACTTCGCGCACGCGCCATAATTCCTTCCCCCGTCCACCGCGCTGGTTTTTCGGGTCGGCAATAGTTAAATCCAACAGTGCCAAGGCGCGGTCAGCCGCCAGCCGGTCAGCCACCGGCTGACCGGCTGGCGGCTGCTCAGCTCGTGCTTTCAGCGCCCGTGAGACCTCGCCGCCAATATTTCCCAACTGGGCAAAAAGCGAAAGTTTCCGCCAGCGGTCAGCCGTTACCATTTTAAGTCGATAATCCATCTAGGGAATAATAAATTTTTTAATAATCGCGGCGGCTTGCTGGCGAACAGCCGGATTTTCAATTGCCCGACTGCGATTGCCGGTCAGTGGTTTGATGTTAATCAGCGAATCAAACTCCAGCCAATCATCGCCGGTTCTTTCCGGAAAAATATCAAATCCCCACAGGTCAGCGCCTTGTGACCCCTGCGCCACCAACATTTCCGCCAAGTCAACGTGCAAGCCGGCATCAATGGCCACCAATTCTCGTTTGATATCTACCACCCCTTTAACTAAGTCGCCAAATATTTTTTCCGCCAGTGGCCGTAATTCCGCCAACTTAACCGGCTTAGCCAAAATCCGCATAGTCAAAGCATAGCATCCAAAAAAGAAACGAGCCAGTCACCCAGGAGTGCTGGTTCATACTAGCCATAGAAAATAACGGCTAATACTCATACATTGACAGCTGGGCGTTCAGCGCTTTGATGGTTTCCAAGACCACCGAGACCACGATCAGGATAGAGGTGCCACCGATAGCAAAAGCGGTGATGCCGGTAAAGCCGCGGACGACTTGCGGCAGGACGGCGATAGCGCCCAAGAAAATGGCACCGACCAGGGTTACCCGATTGAGCAAATGGAGCAGGAATTGCGCCGTCGGCTGGCCGGGGCGGATGCCGGGGATATAGCCGCCCTGTTTTTGGATATTTTCCGAAATGGATTTGGGGTCAAAAGTAACGGCGGTGTAAAAGTAGGTAAACAAAACCACCAGCAGGAAATATAGAATGCCGTAAACTGTCTGATTTTGGATGAAGCGGCTGAAGGTCAGGGCGATTTTTGACAGCCAAGTGATGCTGGAATTGCTCAAAAAACTGGCAATCATCCCGGGAAAAAGCAAAATGGACAAGGCAAAAATTATCGGCATCACCCCGGCATTATTGACCCGCATCGGCAGATAGGTGGAAACGCCGCCGAAAATGCGGTTGCCGCGCACCCGGCGGGCGTAATTGATGGGGATGTTGCGCTGGGCTTCGGTCAGATAAACTACACCGGCGATGACAATCAAAGCGATGAGCACAAAAGTCGCGTAAGTAAACAATTGCGCCGAACTGTAGGTAGCCAGGGTTTGTCTGATGCTGGTCGGAAAACCGGCCACGATGCCGGCAAAAATCAGCAAAGAGACGCCATTACCGATGTTTTTTTCCGAAATCAATTCGCCCAGCCACATCAAAAACACCGAACCGGCGGCGACCACCAGCAAGGAATTGGCCCAGCCGAACAAACCCAAATGGTCAACTACTCCCTGGCGTGATAAAAGCGTAATAAAAGCATAGCCCTGAAGCACGGCCAAGGGCACGGTCAGCAGCCGCGAGTATTGGTTGAATTTGCGCCGGCCGAGTTCGCCCTCATATTTGTACATCTGCTCCAGCGACGGGAAAATCATGGTTAAAAGCTGCAGGATGATGGAAGCGGTGATGTAGGGCCCCAGCCCGAGCATGACCAGCGAAAAATTGTCCAAGCCGCCGCCGGTAAAAGTACTGATCAGGCCGAACAACTGGTTGTTTTGGAAAAACTCTTTCAACTTTACCGCGTCCACGCCGGGAATCGGAATGGCCGCCGCCACCCGGAAAACAACCAACAGCACCAAGATGAAAAAGAGCTTGCGGCGCAGATCGGGTATTTTGAAAATTTTGAGTAATCGGTTCATGCCGTTTATTTTTATTTTCTAATTTACTTCGCCGCCGGCTTTTAATATTTTTTCCCTTGCCGCCGCCGAAACCTTCAGTTTCGAAATAATCAATTTTTTCTTCAATTCTCCAGTTCCCAAAATCTTGATTCCATTTTTAGCTGTCCTAACTATACCCTTTTTAACCAAATTTTTGGCTGTGACCTTATCGCCTTCATGAAAATTGGAATCCAATTTTTCCAGACTAACCGTGCTGGGTTTGGGTCGGCGCAGCTGGAAAAAGGCATGCTTGATATCGGTTTTTTTGCCGGCGCCGCGCTGTTTCGGGAAAAGTTTCCAAAGCGGATTGTCGCCGCCCCGAAAACCCGGTCGGATGCGATGGCCGGCGCGGGACTTTTGTCCCTTGGAACCGCGGCCGGAGAAAGTGCCTTTTTTGCCGCCCCGGCCGACGCGTTTGCGGTCTTTATGTTTAATTGTCGGCTTTAATTGATGTAGTTGCATGTTGATTCTTCACTTTCAATTTTCTTAACGCTTCAATGGTCGCTCGGGCGATGTTGATTTTATTGCCGGTTCTTTCAATCAGCTTGGCGGTAATGTTTTCAATGCCGGCCAGCTTAGCCACGACGCGCACCGGACCGCCGGCTTTGACGCCGCTGCCGGGAGGCGCCGGTTTGAGCAAAACCACAGCGCTGGAATATTTCTCCGCAATTTCATGCGGAATCGTTCCCTTGGTCAAAGACACGATAATCAAATCCTTTTTAGCTTGGTGGGTGGCCTTGGCCACTGATTGAGCCACGTCCCTGCCTTGAGCGGTGCCGACGCCGACTTTGCCCTTGCCGTCGCCGATTGCCACGGTTGCCCGGAAACTGAAACGCTTGCCGCCTTTGGTGACGCGGGTTACCCGGGCGATGTCCAAAACCTTGGAATCATATTCCGACTTTTCTCTGGGCTGGCGCGGCCGGCGGTCCCCCCGGCCGCTGTTATTTTGTTGTTTAAATTGTTGCCTCATAAACTTTAAATGTCTGAATATTTTAAAATTTAATTCCGCCTTTGCGCAAACCCTCGGCCAGGGCTTTGACCCGGCCGTGATATTTGTAGCCGCCGCGGTCAAAAACGATCCTGGTCACACCGGCTTCTTTCAGTTTATCAGCCAAGCTTTTGCCAATTGCTCCGGCTAGGTCAGTTTTCTTGCCTTTCATTTTGCTTTTTTTCTCGGACACGATTTTACTGCTAACCAGGGTTTTGCCGATACTGTCGTCAACGGCTTGGACGAAAATATGGCGGTTGCTCCGGAAAACCGAAATCCGCGGCACGATTGCCGTGCCAGATACTCTAGCTCTGACCCGTTTATGCCGTCTTATTCTTTTTTGCCGTTTGCTGTTTTCCATATTCAAATATTTAAAGTTACGCCCCGGTTACGGCTTTCTTGCCGGCCTTTCTGATAATCGTTTCGTCGGCGTATTTGATGCCGGTGCCTTTGTAGGGCTCGGGCGGCCGGGCGGCGCGGATTTTGGCGGCCGTTTGGCCGACGGCTTCGTTGTCCATACCTGTTACTTTAATCAGGTTTTTTTCAACTTGGAAACTGACGCCCGCCGGCGCTTTGATGACCACCGGATTAGTATAGCCCAAACTCAATTCCAGTTCCTGGCCCTTGGCTTGGGCTTTGTAACCAACGCCGCTGAATTCCAGCACTGTTTCAAAACCGGCCGAAACGCCTTTGATCATATTGTTCAAGAGCGCCCGGCACAAGCCCCAGGTTTTATTATTCCCGTCCTTGACTGAAACCCAAACCTTGCCATTCTCAATTTTAAATTCGGCCGCTTCCGAGAATCGCCTGACCAGTTCGCCTTGCGGGCCCCGGACATTGACGTTTGCGCCGTCAACCCTTATCGCCACGCCCGCTGGAATTACAATTGATTTTTTGCCGATTCTGCTCATATTACCAGATTTCAAAAAGGATCTCTCCCCCCACTCCGGCTTTTCTGGCTTCCTGACCGGTCATTAAGCCTTTGGAAGTGGAAACAACGGCGATGCCGAAACCGCTTTTAACCGGGTAGAGTTTAAGCTTGCCGCCATAAACGCGCCGCGACGATTTGGAAATTAGTTTAATGCCGTTGATGGCGCCGGCGCCGTCAGTGTATTTCAACTTCAGTTGAAGATAAGGTATTTCCGCTTGCCGCGCTTTCCTCATTTTTTTCTCAACTTCAACGATAAAACCTTTGTCTTTCAAAATCCTGGCAATCTCCAGCTTGAGATTGGAAAAGGGAACGGCAATATTTTCCGCTCCGACGGCTTGCGCGTTTTTCAGTTGAACTAACAGGTTGGCAATAGTAGTCATGAATAACTATATTTAAATATTGATTTCACCAGCTTGACTTCTGAACTCCGGGCAATAATCCGTCACTGGCCAATTCCCGGAAGTGGATCCGGCACAAACCGAATTTTCTCAAGTAGCCATGCCGGCGGCCGCAGATAAAACAGCGGTTGACCTGCCGCACCTTGAACTTTGGTTTTTTTTTCGCTCTTGCTTTTACTGCTTCAGTAGCCATAGGCGTTTTAAGTTTTTACGGGAAATCCCATCAATCTTAATAACTCCATCCCTTCGGCTTGGCTCTTGGCGGTGGTGACAATGCTGATTTCTAAACCGAAAATATCTTTCAGCGACTCATAAATCACCTCCGGGAAAATATTGTGTTCTTTGACGCCGATATTGAGACTGCCGTGCTGGTCAAAGGACTGGGAGTCAAGACCGCGAAAATCGCGGGTTCTGGGCAGGGCAATGGAAATTAATCTATCTATAAAATCATACATCCGCCGGCCGCGCAAGGTTACCAGCAGGCCGATTTCCAGACCCTGGCGGAGTTTAAAGCCGGCTATAGATTTTTTGGCTTGGCGGATGGCTGGTTTCTGGCCGGTCAGCTTGGCCAGATCTTGGCCGATTTTTTCAATGGCTTTGGTCTCTTTAGCCACGGCTTTTCGGCCAAAGCCGACGTTAACCACCACTTTGCTGATCTTGGGCACGGCCATGACATTTGGGTAACCGAATTTCGCCCGCAGGCCGGGGATAACTTCCTTTCGGTATTTAGTTAATAATCTCGGGACCATATTTAAATATTTAAATGTTTAAATGTTTAAATGTTTAAACATTATATATCGCTGCCGCACTTTTTACAGATCCTTAATTTCTGTTCACTCTCAATTTTATGGCCGACGCGAGTCGCTTTGCCGCACTTGGGGCAAATCAACTGGACAATGGATACATTCACGGCGCGTTCCTTACTGATAATTTGCCCTTTCTGGCCTTCGCGTTTAGCCCGCAAATGTTTTTTGATCAAGTTTAATCCTTCAACCACCACTTTGTTCTCGCTCGGGAAAACAAACAAAACTTTGCCCGTCTGGCCGCGGTTTTTACCGGATAGCATTATTACGTTGTCATCTTTCCTTAACTTCAAGGTTATAGGTTATAGGTTAAACGATTTCCTGCGCCAAACTGGCAATGGTGTCAAACCCCCGCTCTTTGATTTCCCGCGGTATCGGCCCGAAGACCCGACCGCCTTTTGGTTCTTTGCCTTCAAGCAAAACCACGGCATTGTCGTCAAACCGAATGTAGCTGCCGTCCCGGCGGCGGAAATTATTGCGCTGGCGGACCACTACCGCCCGAACTACGTCTTTTTTCTTGACTGGTTTGCGCGGCTCGGCGATTTTAACTGAAGCCACGACGATATCGCCGAGTTGAGCGTAACGGTGCTTGGAACCGCCCAAAACTTTAATTACGCCAAGCTTTTTGGCGCCAGAATTATCAGCTACATTCACAATTGATCGTAGTTGGATCATGTTATTGTTTTCCCACGACCTGCCAACGTTTCTCTTTCGACATTGGGCGGGTTTCTTGGATCAGTACTTTGTCGCCAATACGGTATTCGCTTTTTTCGTCGTGAGCCTTAAATCGTTTGGTAACCTTGTAATACTTTTTATATTTGGGGTGTTTGACCAGCCGAGTTACGGCCACGACAACAGTTTTCTGCATTTTGTCGGAAACGATTATCCCCCGGAGTGTTTTATTTTTTTTGTTTTCTTTATCCATGTTTTTTTAATTCTATTTGTTATTTCCTACTTTCTCATTCAGGGCGGTCATCACCCGGGCGATTTCTTTTTTGACTTTGCCGATTTGGCTGGAATCTTTCAGCGCTTTGTTAGCCAGTTCAAACCTGAACTTGCCTAGTTTGATTCTGGCTTCTTTGAGCAACTCCTGCAGTTCGGCAATATTTTTGTTTTGTAAGTCAGTAAATTTCATTTATTCAAAAGTGTCGATGACTGTTAATAGATTCGCGTGCACTACAAACGATTCGCATGCGCTATTCGTAAGCGTATGTAACCACTATTTGTAAGTGTACCCGACTACTTCTTAACAAATTTAGTTTTAATCGGCAGTTTGTGGCCGGCCAAACGGAAAGCCGCTTGGGCGGCGGCTTCGGGCACGCCGTCCATTTCAAACAGTATTCGCCCGGCTTCGGCCACGGCGATAAAATGCGACAGTGAGCCGGCGCCGCCGCCCATGCCGACTTCGGCGCCTTTTTGGGTGCGCGGTTTGTCGGGAAAAACCCTGATCCAGACTTTGCCGCCGCGCTTGATAAAATGGGTAATCGCCCGCCGCGCCGCTTCCAGCTGGGTGGATTTCAGCCAACCGGACTCGGTGGCTTTCAAGCCATAGCTGCCGAAACTTAAATAATGGCCGCGGGTGGCAACGGCTTTGATTTTACCGCCATGAACTTTCCGATGTTTTATACGTTTTGGCTGTAACATAACCTTTAAATGCTTAAATATTTCAAAATTTTAGTCCCTTATAAATCCAAATCTTTATGCCGACTGTGCCATAACTGGTAAAGGCCGTGGCGCGAGCGTAATCAACGTCGGCGCGCAGGGTTTGCAGGGGCAAACTGCCTTGTTCCAAGTGTTCGGTGCGGGCGATTTCCCTGCCGTCCAGTCGGCCGGCGATCATGATCTTCGCCCCCTTGACCGTTTTGCCAGCGGTTATCTTGGACAAAGTTTGCTTCATAACTCTTCGGAAAGGAATTCTTTTTTCAATCTGTTCGGCCATTGCTTCAGCCATGATCGTCGCCGAACTTTCCGGATTTTTGAATTCCTGGACGTCCAGCCGAACCGCCGTCCTGCGTTTGATTAATTTCTGCAAAGCGGTTTTCAGATCTTCAATGCCGGTGCCGCCGCGGCCGATGATCAGGCCCGGTCGGGCAGTGCGAATGATAATTGATAAAACGTCCGGACTGCGCTCAAGCTCCACCCGGTCTACGCTCATATTTTTCAGTTTCTGGTTTAAGAACTGCCGGATGGCTAAGTCCTCTTGTAAAAACTCCTGGTATTTTTTATTGCCAAACCAGCGGGATTTCCAATCCTTATTAGCGCTTAGTCTTAATGAAATTGGTGATACTTTCTGCCCCATTGCTATCGTTGATTTAATGTTATATTGCTTTTCGCCTGAAAAATCTTCGCATTCCCTTCAGTCCGCCGAAAACTCCTTTCTGCTTGGTTTCCGCGGCCGGTGGTTTGACGTCCCGGTGCCGAGATTGCTCTTTGCGTTGAGCCACACTGGTTTTTTCAGGACTTGGCTCAACGCGCCGTTCAATTTCGGCGCGGGGACGCTCAATTCGCATCCCCGGCACCCGCTCATCCAAGATAATTCCGATATGGGAAGTTTTTTTCTCGATTGGCGAAGTCATACCGAAACCCTTGGGCCGAAAACGCTTTAATTTTGGCCCTTCATTCACAATCACTTGCTTAATATACAGATTTTCTTTGACTAGGCCAAAATTATTATGGGCGTTAGCCAAAGCCGAGTCCAACAGCTTGGCCAGCGGCCGGCCGGCTTTTTTAGTCAAATGTTCCAAATGGCTTTTAGCCCGAGCCACATTCAAATTCTTAAGCGGACCCGCCAGTAAACGGACTTTTCGGGGAGCAATTCTTAAATTGTTCAGTTGGGCTTTGACTTGCATGCTATTGCTTTTTCTCGGGTTCCACCTTTGCCGCCTGGGCGGACTCAATTTCTTTTTGTTTAGCCGTTGCTTCCAATTCTCTTTGCATCCGGCCGCCGTGCCTGACGAATTTGCGCGTCGGCGCGAACTCGCCCAATTTATGGCCAACCATATCTTCACTAATGAAAACGGGCAGATGGAGCTTACCGTTGTGGACGCCGAAAGTAAAACCCACCATTTCCGGCGTGATGGTTGACGCCCGCGCCCAAGTCTTGATTACGGTTTTATCGCCCACTCTCAATTTACCCAATTTCTTGAGCAATTTCTGATCAACATATACTCCTTTTTTCGTACTCCTAGACATAATTCGTGCGTTCTTTATTCGTATGCACTATGAATTATTCGCATGCACTATTCGTCAAGCGTATGTAACTATTTTTTCCTTCGTCTGATAATAAACTTTCCTGATTTCTTTTTTCGGTTTCGAGTCTTCACACCGCGGGCTGGTTTGCCCCAAGGCGTTTTCGGTCCGGGCAGACCGATCGGCTGTCGGCCTTCGCCGCCGCCATGCGGATGGTCAACCGGATTTTTGGCCGTGCCCCGCCCCCACGGCCGAATGCCCAAATATCTGGCCCGGCCGGCTTTACCCAAGCTGATGGAACTGTGTTCAATATTGGATAAGCGGCCGACGGAAGCCATCACCTCGCCGCTGAATATCCTGATTTCCGAGGAAGGCAGAACTATTTGGACGTGTTTGCCTTCATGCGCCAATACCGTTGCCGCCGCTCCGGCCGAACGGATCAACCGGCCGCCTTGGCCGGGCTGGATTTCCAGATTGTGGATCAAGGTGCCTTGCGGGATATTTTTCAGCTTCATCCGGTTGCCCGGTTCAAGCGAAGTTTTCTCGGCGGTCACCAACCGGTCGCCAACCTTCATGCCGTCGGGCGCCAGGACATAGCGTTTTTCGCCATCGGCATAATGCAGACGGGCAATGCGGACGGTGCGGTTAGGATCGTATTCTATTGAAAAAACTTCAGCCGGAATATTCAGTTTATCTTGCTTAAAATCAATCAGGCGATAGAGACGTTTAACGCCGCCGCCGCGGTGGTAGCTGGTTACCCGGCCTTGATTGTTGCGGCCGACCGAACGTCGAAAACCGCCAGTCAGTTTTTTAAGCGGTTCGATTTTGGACAAATTGGAAAAATCATAACCGATCATCTGTCGGCGTCCGGGAGTTGTGGGTTTGTAGTATTTAGGCATAAGTGTAAAACTCAACTTGAAATATCTATCTTATCTCCTTCCACCAGGGTGACAATCGCTTTTTTGAAACCCGGCCGGAAGCCGGTCGTCCGGCCCAGCCGTCTGGCTTTAGCCGGCATTGACAGCACTGCTACCTTATTAACCTTAACCTTGTACAATTTCTCAATCGCTTTCCTGATTTCAATCTTATTGCTGTCGCTTCCGACTCGGAAAACGTATTTATTCAAACCGGCCATCAGGCCGGCTTTTTCGGTTTGGTGCGGCGCCAAAATCATTTGATAAGCCCGGGCGTCCTCGCCAACCGGTAAAACAGTTTTCGCTTTAATTTTCTCCCCGACTGCTTCCGGCAGTTCTTCGTTTTTTATTTCTTTTTCTTTTTTCTTTCCAAAAATCGCCATAATTCCATTAGCGTTATTCGTATATCAGTGCATCATATTTTGTAAGTCTTCTCAATCACCGCCACGGCGTCTTTCAGCATAATCAGATATTTATTTCCCAAAACTTCACCAATGTTCAAACTGTCGGCCGGCCGGACTCCGGCGAAAGGCAAATTGCCGACTGCTCGGACAATGCCCCGGTTGGCGCTGGGCGTTACCAGTAAAATTGAATCATTTTTCTTTCCACCCCGGCGGTAGCCCGCCAGGTTGGCGGAAATATTTTTGAAAAAGCCGGCCGCTGCTTTGGTTTTCATATTCTCAAAGCGCAAATCGTCCAGCATTAAAAATTCGCCGTCCCTGACTTTGGAAGACAAGACCATAAACAAAGCCCGGCGCTTCATCGTTTTGTTGATTTTCTTTTTGAAATTGCGCTCTTTGGTCGGGCCGAAAGTCACGCCGCCGCCCCGCCAGATCGGCGAGCGGATGGAAGCATGCCGCGCCCGGCCGGTGCCCTTTTGGCGCCAGGGTTTTCGGCCGCCGCCGCGGACTTCCCCTCGCCCTTTGGTATGGGCAATCACTTGGCGGGCATTGGCCAATTGACTGGTTAACACTTGATGAACCAGATCGGGATTCAATTTCAAATCGAAAATCCGTTCGGGCAAATTGACTTCACCGATCACTTCGCCGCCTTGGTTGTATAGATTAACATTCATAATTAATTTCAAATTTTAACTACCTCCAGCAGCGTTCCCCTTCTCCCCGGCACCGCCCCCTTGACTGCCAGTAGATTATTCTCCTTATCCACTGAGATAACTTTCAAGCCGCGGGTAGTCACTCGTTCACCGCCCATCCGTCCGGCCATGCGCATGCCTTTGAGGGTGTGCTGGGGAAAACGCTGACCGATGGAGCCGCCGTGGCGCAGAACGTGATGGTGGCCGTGGCTGGCCGGCATGCCGGCAAAGCCATGCCGCTTGACCACTCCCTGGAAACCCTTGCCTTTGGACAGCCCGCTGACTTTGACCACATCGCCGGCTTCAAAAACCGAAACGTCCAAGACATCGCCGCGTTTTAATCCTTCGGCCGGCATCCGAAATTCTTTAATCCCCTTGTTTAATTTCTTGGCTTTCCCGAATCCGACTTGCACCGCTTCATAGCCGTTTTTATCCCGTTGGCGGATTTGGGTCACGGTCACCGGCCCGGCGGCAATCAAAGTTACCGGCACCACTATCCCGTCCTCCTGAAAGACCCTGGTCATCCCGATTTTTCTGCCCAGAATGAATTTAGCCACTTTGAACAAAAAACCCAGACTTAGCTGGGCATTAAAAAACCATACTAAATCTAAGAATATAAATTAGGTTTTAATAAAAGTTAAAACCATTATTTGTTCTGTTACCACAGAGTGAAGTAACAGGTGCAGTTCCCCTAATAATAAGAAAATTACACCTGGCACCTTATTCGTGTGCGCTACAAACGATTCGCATGCGCTATTTGTAAGCGTATGTAACCACTATTTGTAAGCGTATTCGACTACATTTTAATTTCAATATCTACACCGGCCGGCAGATTCAGGTTCATCAAGGAATCAATGATCTTGGGGTTGGGGGCGGTGATGTCAATCAGCCGTTTGTGGACGCGCATTTCAAATTGTTCGCGTGAATTTTTATCAATGAACGAAGCGCGGTTGACGGTATATTTGTGGATCTCGGTCGGCAAAGGCACCGGTCCGGTTACCTGACCGCCGTTTCTTTCAATGGTCTCAACGATCTGGCGAGCGGATTTATCAATCACTTTGTTATCGTAGGCCTTCAGTTTAATCCTGATCCGCTGGCTCAATTCCGGGATTTTTTCTTTTTTGGTCGGCATTTTAACAATGAGCTAAAGAGCTAAAAGTTTAAATATTTAAACATCTAAGCCCCGATACTATCGGGGCTTAGGTTATTTTCATTAAGTAGTAACTTTGGTTACCACCCCGGCGCCGACCGTTTTGCCGCCTTCTCGGATGGCGAACCTTTGTTTTTCTTCCATGGCAATCGGAGCGATCAGTTTAACTTTAAAGGTAACGGTGTCGCCGGGCATAACCATTTCCGTACCTTCCGGCAAAGTGACTTCACCGGTCACGTCGGTGGTGCGGAAATAGAATTGCGGTTTATAGCCCTTGAAAAACGGGGTGTGGCGGCCGCCTTCTTCCTTGGACAAAACGTAAACCTCGGCGTCAAACTCGGTATGCGGGGTGATGGAACCGGGTTTAGCCAAAACCTGGCCGCGGGAGACGTCTTCTTTTTTGACGCCCCGCAACAGCAAACCGGCGTTGTCACCGGCCATTCCTTCGTCCAATTGCTTGTTAAACATTTCAATACCGGTAATTACGGTCTTGGCGGTCGGCTTGATGCCGACGATTTCCACCTCTTCATTGATTTTGACTTTGCCTCGTTCCACTCGGCCGGTTACCACCGTGCCGCGGCCTTCAATCGCGAAGATGTCCTCAATCGGCATCAAAAAAGGTTTGTCGGTTTCGCGCACCGGTTCGGGAATGTATGAATCCAGGGTATCAGTTAATTCCTTAATCGGTTTAACTGCGGCGTCGTCTTTGGATTTGGCTTCCAGCGCTTGCAAAGCTGAACCGCGGATAATTGGTGTCTTATCACCAGGATATTGATATTTATTCAATAACTCGCGGATCTCCGCTTCCACTAGGTCAACCAGTTCTGGGTCGTCCACCATATCCACTTTGTTCAAAAAAACAATAATTGCCGGCACGCCTACCTGACGGGCTAAAAGAATGTGCTCGCGGGTTTGCGGCATCGGGCCGTCAGGAGCGGAAACCACCAAGACCGCGCCATCCATCTGGGCGGCGCCGGTGATCATGTTCTTGATGTAGTCGGCGTGGCCGGGAGCGTCAATGTGGGCGTAGTGGCGCTTGGGAGTTTCGTATTCGGAATGGTGCAAAGCGATGGTAATGCCTCTGGCTCTTTCCTCCGGAGCGTTGTCGATTTGGTCGACTTTTTCGACTCGGGCTTTGTAACCCTCGTCTTTTAACAAGTTCAAAGTATGCAAAATTGCCGCGGTTAAAGTGGTTTTGCCGTGGTCAACGTGGCCGATGGTGCCGACATTCAAGTGCGGTTTTGATCGTTCAAATTTTTCTGCCATTTACTTAAAAACGCTCCGTGGCTACCCTAACTGCAGAAACTTAAAAGCTTGCCGTCAGCGGTAGTTTAAAAGCTGAAGCTTATTACCTATATATAGGCGACGATAGACAGTATAGCCAAGCGGGAGCGGCTAGTCAATACTTTAACCCTCTTCCACTTCAGTGCCGGTCACGCCCAGTAATTCCGTTTCTTCTTTCTGCCTGATTTCTTCTTTTAAGCCCAAAATTTCCTGATTAAGCTTTTCAACTTCTTCAGTATTCTCGCCTCCCGCCGGGTGGCCGGCCGGGACGGTCGGGTTTTCAAGTTTTTTATAGCTTTCATACGATAAAATCACCAGCTCGGGTGTACTGCCGTTCATCACCACAATGCCGCCCAATTTTTTGGCCAGTTCTTTAAGTTCTTTGAAATCCATAGACCATTTCTTATACCAAAAGCCAAAAATCATTGCAAGCGCCCTACGGGCTTGACCAAGTATGTTTCTTCCGTTAGATTAAATCATCAACCACATCATGGAAACCCAAAGCGACAGCCGAAATTATGAACTGGCTTACCACCTCAATCCGGACATTGAAGAAACCGAGATTAAGACCAGAGCCGAAGAACTGGAAGCGGTGATTACCCAAAGCGGCGCTTTGATTTTGACTGTCCGCGAACCTAAGCGTAAACATCTTTCCTATCCGCTTCACCACAAAAAGTACGCCTATTTCGGCGTACTGGATTTCAGCGCCGGCCCCGAGACGCTGGAGAAAATCAATGTCCAGCTTAAATTCCAGAATAGTCTCCTGCGCTATCTTCTGATTAAAAAGGAGCAGGCTGATAAAGAATTGAGAGTTTTAGGCGGCGAACGGCCGCGGCCGAAAATGCGGACCCACGAACCGAGCGTCCCCGGCCGCGAGACACCGGCTCCAGAAGTAAAACCGGAGCAGATGGAGAAAGAGATTGAGGAAGTGCTGGGAAAAATATGAATTTAAACAAAGTATTTCTAATCGGCCGGTTAGTCGCCGACCCCGAAGCTCGGACCACTCCCAGCGGCCAGCTGGTGGCGACTTTGCGCATCGCCACCAATCGCGTCTGGAACAATCGCCAGACCAATGAAAAACAGGAACAGGTGGAGTTTCATACCGTCATTGCCTGGAGCCGACTGGCCGAGATCGCCCAGAAATATTTATTGAAAGGGCAAATGGTGTTTATTGAAGGCCGTCTGCAAACCCGTTCCTGGCAGGGCGCCGACGGCGTCAAACGCTACCGTACCGAAATTGTCGCCGAAAATCTTCAGTTAGGCCCGAAAGCGCTGGGTACTGCCAGAACCGCTCCCGCCGCTATGCCCCAGGGTCAAACTCAAGAAAATATGAAAACTCCGGCTGATGACGATATTCCGGTAATTGACCAGGAAGCGCCGGTGGCCAATCCGATAATCTCCGATGATGAAGTAGAGGAGACGGAGATAGATCTGAAGGAAATACCCTTCTGACGAAATCACCAATCAATAATTTCCAATCACCAATCGTTTACACAATCACCAATCACTAATCACCAATCATTAATCGCCAATTATTGAAGATTGTAGATTGTCGATTGTTGATTGCATCAGCATGCCCTGCATCGCCTGCCAGCAAAAAATTAATCACGTTGACTACAAGCAGACCGACGTCTTGCGGAAGTTTGTTTCCGGCCAATTTAAGATCTCTTCTTCCAGCCGCACCGGCTTGTGCAAAAAGCATCAGCGCATGGTTGCCAACGCCGTTAAACTTGCTCGCTTTATGGCCTTGATGCCATATACTAAGGCCCAGACCCGCAAAAAATAGCCGTTTAAAAGCAGGCAATTGCAATTGTTCATCCGTCCCAACAAGCCGAGCTAGGCTGTAGTCGTTTCCGCTACCGCCGCCGCTTTTTTGATCAGGCCCAAGATTTCTTTTTCAATCTGGGGATTCTCTTTGAGATACTGACGGGAGCTCTCCACTCCCTGCCCCAGCTTTTGCTCGCCGAAGTTATACCAGCTGCCGGATTTGCTGACCACATTCAAAGCCACGCCGGTGTTGATCAGGTCGGCCAGCCGGGAAATGCCTTCGTTGTATAAAATATCAAACTCGGCGGTGCGGAAGGGCGGGGCTACTTTGTTTTTGACCACTTTTACTTTTGTGCGGTTACCGATAATCTTTTCGCCGGCTTGGATCTGCGCCGCCCGCCGGATTTCCAAACGCACGGAAGAATAGAATTTGAGCGCCAGTCCGCCGGTCGTGGTTTCGGGGTTACCAAACATCACGCCGATTTTGTGGCGGATTTGATTGACGAACATTACGGTGGTATTGGTCTTGGCGACGATGGCGGTCAGTTTGCGCAAAGCGTGCGACATCAGCCGGGCTTGCAGTCCCATATGTTGTTGATCCATCTCGCCTTCAATTTCGGCGCGCGGCGTCAGCGCCGCCACCGAATCCACCACTATCAAATCCACTCCGCCCGAACGCACCAGCGTCTCCACAATTTCCAGCCCTTGCTCGCCGGTATCGGGTTGGGAAATCAGCAAATCGCCGATTTTTACCCCAATTCGCTTGGCATATTCCGGATCTAGCGCGTGCTCGGCATCCACATAGGCGGCGATGCCGCCCATTTTTTGAACTTCCGCCACGCAATGGAGACAGACGGTAGTTTTTCCGCTCGACTCGGGACCATAGATTTCAACAACCCGGCCGCGCGGGATGCCGCCGACGCCGAGCGCCAAATCCAGTGAGATAGAACCGGTTGGAATCACGTCCACGTCAACCTTTTTGGTGTCGCCTAATTTCATAATTGACCCGTCGCCGTATTTTTCCTGGATTTCTTTAATCGCCAATTCTACCCCGCGCATCCTCCCGTCGGTTTTGGCAGACTTTGTTTCTTCCTTTTTGGTTTTTTCTTTAATCATCTTATATTTGTTCGTTGGTCGGTTCTTCCTTAGTTAATATCATTTCATCGGTTGAGGTAATTTCCGCCACAGCGCCATCGTCCGGTTCTTGACCGGAGCCAATCTCCGCTGGGCCGGGACGGCCAATGAATACTTCCCTGGGTTTGGCCCCTTCCCCGGGACCGATGATCCCTCTTTCCTCAAGCAGATCCAAAAGCCGCGCCGCCCTGGCATAACCTACCCGCAAGCGTCTTTGCAAAAGCGAAGCCGAGGCCTTGCCGGCTTGCGCCACTACGATTTTGGCTTCTTCATACAGTTCATCGCCGACGTCGTTAATCTCGGCCAGGGTCGCGGAAACCGCTTGATCAAGGTCCAGCTTAAGATCGTTTTTGACTTCTTCCTCTTCTTCCGCGGTCGCTTCTTCCATTTCTTCAGCCTGCTGTTTGATGAATTTGGCTACGTCTTTGACTTCTTTTTCGGAAACAAAAGCGCTTTGAATGCGGCGCGGCTTGGAAGTGTCGCCGGCCTGGTAGAGCATATCGCCATTGCCCAAAAGTTTTTCGGCGCCGGCCATGTCTAAAATCGTTCTCGAATCGACTTGGGAAGCGACCTGGAAAGCGATCCTAGTGGTAATATTAGCTTTGATCAGTCCGGTAATCACGTCGGTTGACGGTCTTTGCGTGGAGACGATCAGATGGATGCCGACTGCCCGGGCCATTTGCGCCAAACGAACAATCGCCGCCTCCACGTCCCGCCCGTGGGCGGCCATTAGGTCAGCCAGCTCGTCAATCACGATCACGATGTAGGGCATGATTTCTTTTTTGCCGGCAGCTTGTTTGATATTAAAGGAAGCAACGTCGCGCGAGCCGATTGCCGACAGCCGTTCGTAGCGTTTTTCCATTTCTCTGACCGCCCAGCGCAAAGCGTTGACCACTTTCTTTGCATCAACGATCACCGGTGTAATCAAATGGGGAATGCCGTTGTATAAAGTCAGTTCCACCCGTTTGGGGTCAACCAAAATCAGTTTGAGCGTGTCCGGCGAGTGCTTATACAAAAGAGAAAGCAAAACCGTGTTGATACTCACTGACTTGCCGGTGCCGGTGGCGCCGGCGACCAGCAAGTGAGGCATTTTTTCAAGCGCGGTAAAAACCGGGAAACCGGCCACATCCCGGCCCAAGACCACCGGCAGATAGCTGGTCGTATTTTTGAACTCTTCGGCTTCAAATAAATCGCGCAAGCCGACCAGCGCTGATTTTTTGTTGGGCACTTCAATGCCAACCAAAGCCTTGCCCGGAATCGGCGCTTCGATCCTGATCGGGTGGGCAGCCAAAGCCAAAGCCAAATCGGAATTGAGGACGGTGATTTTGGAAAGCTTGACGCCCATCGCCGGCCGCAAGGTGAACTGGGTCACAGTCGGGCCGATCGAGACCTCGCCCATTTCCACGTCAATGCCGAAGTTGGACAGCGTCCGTTTGATAATCGTCACGTTGGCATTGATGTCGCCGGCGCGTGGTGTTTCTTTATCGGTATGCAAAATTTCCAGCGGCGGCAAAACCCATTTACCCGATTTAGAATGTTTAATCACGAATTCGCGTTCCTCGTCGTCCCCGTGCCGATGTTGCGCCGCGCGTTGAGCCGAGTCTCTGGCCCCTGACGGGACGCGAACATCGGCAGCAATCTCGGCAGCGGGACGGTTAATAATTTCCCCGCCGCGCTTAATTACCACTTTGTCTTCCAGATTTTCTTCTTCCTCCTCCGCTCCTTCGCCGGCTTCGGGCTTAGCCAGTAAGCCATAAACCGGAATATCCAAAACCACCAAAACTGAAACCAGCAATAAGATAATTAGAATAATAAAAGAGGTGATGAAACCGACTGACTTAAAGAGCGGGAAACCGATGATTAAGCCCAGGTAGCCGCCCTGACTGACGCGCAAAGCCAGGTCGCCATCGCCGATGATATGGAAAACTCCCAAAAAACTTAAAACAAAAAGCATCGTACCGACGATGGCGCTGACATAAACGCGCCGGGAAACGGACTTAAAAAAAGCCGCGCCCAGCAGAGCAAAGGCAATCGGCACCAAAAATATCCCCCAGCCGAAAAGCTGTCGCGCCAGGGCGGCGAACAGTCGCCCGCCTCCGCCGGCTTGATTAAAAAAAGCCAGGGTTGAGATCAAGGCTAAGCCGATGCTGATAACGCCAAAAACGCTGTTTTTAGTTTCCTGCGATAAACCCAGAACTGCTCGCTGCTCTTCCGTCTCCTTCAGCTCTCTTGCTTTTCTTTTCTTTTTAGACATATCAAATATTTAGATACTATTTAGATTAGTACAAGATAATTCTATAAAACGGGTGGTTAAAAAGCAACCGGGGATTGACCTCGTTAAACACCTTGTGGATAACGCATTCTCTAACGGGGTTGACAAACCATTGAAAAGGAATAAACTTACCGGTAGATTAATTTTTGAGGTGTTATCTGAAATCTCGCACAATTAGCGAACGTAGTTTTTAACTTTCCCCCGCTTAGCGGGGGTTGGGTGTTTTTGTCGTCGGTAATTTACCGCGGGTTATTCTATGCGGAAAATTTTCACCAAATACATGCTCGACTTGATCCAGCCGCCGAATTTGGTCCAGGTGCAGTTGGATTCCTATAAATGGTTTATCGAAGTCGGCCTCAAGGAGCTTTTCAATGATATTTCGCCGATCGGGGATTGGACCGGTAAGGAGCTGGAGCTGCGTTTTTTGGATTTCAAGCTGGAAGAACCTAAGTACAGCGAGGCAGTTTCGCGGGAGAAAAACATCACCTACGAAGCGCCCCTGCGGGTCAATATCGCTCTTAAAAACAAGCGCAGCGGGCAAATCAGCGAACAGGAGGTTTACTTGACCGATTTCCCCCTGATGACCCCGCGGGGCACCTTCATTATTAACGGCGTGGAGCGGGTGGTTATTTCTCAATTGATCCGCAGCCCGGGTGTATTTTTCACTTTATCCAAAGCCAGCCGCTTCAAGCGGCTGTTCGGCGCCAAGCTTATCCCTTCCCGCGGCGCTTGGCTGGAGTTTGAAACCGAATCCAGCGGCGTGATTTCGATACGCATTGACCGCAAACGCAAGATCCCGGCCACCACCGTTCTGCGGGCTTTCGGCATCAGCCAAGATGAAGCAATCCAGAAGTTATTCAAGGACGCTGACAGCAACCCCGACCAGCAGTACATCGTTTCCACTTTGGTTCAGGATCAGGCCACAACGACCGAGGAGGGTTTAATTGAAATGTACCGGCGGATCCGCCCGGGCGACCCGGCCACGATTGATAACGCCCGCCAGATGGTCAACAATATGTTTTCTAATTTTTCCCGCTACGACCTGTCCCGCGTCGGCCGACACCGGATGAACGTCCGTTTCCAGACCAATTATCCTTTGGACGAAAAAAACCGGACGCTCAAAGTGGAAGATATCGTTTCGGTCATCCGGGAGATTATTCTTTTGAACAATGCCCCCGGCGCCGAGCCGGACAATATTGACCACTTGGGCAACCGCCGGGTTAAGACCTTGGGCGAACTTTTACAAGACAAGCTGCGCTTGGCCTTCGCCAAAATGGAACGCATCATCAAAGATCGGATGAGCACCCAGGATTTAAACACCGTCCTGCCGGCCCAGCTGGTTAATCCCCGGCCTTTTGTCGCCGCTTTGAAAGAATTTTTTGCTTCCGGCCAGATGTCGCAATTCATGGACCAGGTTAATCCTTTGGCCGAATTGGAACATAAACGCCGGCTATCGGCCATGGGTCCGGGCGGTTTGACCCGCGAACGGGCCAGTTTTGAAGTACGCGATGTTCACCCTTCCCATTACGGCCGCATTTGTCCGATTGAAACGCCGGAAGGCCCCAACATTGGTTTGGTCGGCCATTTGTCGCTCTATTCCAAGGTCTCGCCGCTGGGCTTCATCCTCACTCCCTACTGCCAAGTGATAAAAGGCAAAATTACCGACCGGGTTGACTACTTAGACGCCACCGAAGAAGAGCGTCATATCATCGCTTCGGCGGCGGTTCAGGTGGATAACCACGGCCATTTTGTTGATCGTAAAATCCCCTCGCGCATCTACGGCGAGGCCGGTTTGGCTACGCCTGAAGAAATTGACTACATTGACGTTTCGCCCAAACAACCTTTTTCCGTGGCCACCTCGTTGATTCCCTTTTTGGAAAACGACGACGCCAACCGGGCGCTGATGGGGTCAAACATGCAGCGGCAAGCCATTCCGATAATCGCCCATGAGGCGCCGATTGTCGGCACCGGTTTGGAAGAAAGGGTCGCCCGCGATTCGGGCATGCTGGTCATTGCCGAAACCGACGGCCTGATTGATGAAATTGATAATTCCCACATCGTCCTGAAACACGGCCAAACTGCCGAAAAAATTGAATACCGGTTGCTTAAATTCAAAAAATCCAACCAAGCCACGGCCATTAATCAAAGGCCGATCGTCAAACTCGGCCAGTCGGTCAAGCGGGGCGACGTTTTGGCCGACGGCCCGGCTACGCAAAACGGCGAACTGGCGCTGGGCCGCAATTTGCTAGTGGCTTTTATGTCTTTTGAAGGGGCCAATTTTGAAGACGCGGTGGTTTTGTCGGAGCGGCTGGTTAAAGAGGACTTATTCACCTCGATTCACATTGAGGACTATTCCATTGATGTACGCGAGACCAAACTCGGTCCGGAAGTTACCACTTACGACATCCCCAACCGCTCGGAAGAAAAACTCAAAGATCTCGACCCGGAGGGTATTGTCCGCATTGGCGCCGAGGTCCGGTCGCAGGATATTCTGGTCGGCAAAATCACGCCCAAGGGCGAAAGCGACTTAACGGCCGAAGAAAGATTACTGCGGGCGATCTTCGGTGAGAAGTCGCGCGACGTCAAAGATACCTCGCTGACCCTGGACTATGGCAAACAAGGCCGGGTAGTGGGCGTCAAAATCTTCTCCCGCGACCAGGGCGATAAATTGCCGGCCGGCGTGGTAAAGACGATTCAGGTATCGGTGGCGCAAATGCGAAAAATTCAAGTCGGCGATAAACTGGCCGGACGCCACGGCAACAAGGGCGTCATTTCCACGATTTTGCCCGAAGAAGATATGCCTTACCTGCCCGACGGCCGGCCGGTAGATATGATTCTCTCTCCGCTGGGCATCTTCTCGCGGATGAACATCGGCCAGGTTCTGGAAACCCATTTGGGCTGGGCCGCTTCTAAACTCGGCTACCTGGCCGCCGTCCCGCCTTTGGCCGGTCCGACCGAAGTGGTCATCAAGGAAGAATTGCGCAAAGCCGGTCTGTCCGAAGACGGAAAAATTTACGTTCACGACGGCCGCACCGGCAAAAAGTTTGAACAGCCAACCACCGTCGGCGTGATCTATTTTATGAAATTGTCGCACATGGTGGAAGACAAATTGCACATGCGCTCCATCGGCCCCTATTCGCTGATTACCCAGCAGCCCTTGGGCGGCAAGGCGCAATTCGGCGGCCAGCGTTTTGGCGAAATGGAGGTCTGGGCGTTAGAGGGCTACGGCGCCGCCTATACTTTGCAGGAAATGCTGACCATCAAATCGGATGACGTCCAAGGCCGGGCCAAAACCTACGAATCGATCGTCAATGGCGAAACGATCCGCGCTCCCCACCTGCCGGAATCGTTTAAGGTATTGCTGTCGGAGATCAAAGGGTTGGGGTTAAACGTGGAGTTAACGGAGAGATGAAAGCAAAAGCAGGTGATAGGTTATAGATCTGGTTGACACCTATAACTTATCACCTATAACCTAACCTAATTATGAGTTTCGCTTCCCTGAAATTAAAAGTCGCTTCCCCGGAAGATATTTTGACGTGGTCTTACGGTGAAGTAACGAAACCGGAGACCATCAATTATCGGACCCAGAAGCCGGAAAAAGAAGGCCTGTTTTCGGAATCAATTTTCGGCCCGACCCAGGATTGGAAATGCTACTGCGGCAAGTACAGTCGGATCCGCTACAAAGGTATCATCTGCGACCGCTGCGGCGTGGAGATCACCCGCTCCATCGTGCGGCGCGAGCGGATGGGCCACATCCGGCTGGCCAGCCCGGTGGCGCACATTTGGTTTTTGCGCGGCGTGCCTTCGCGCGTCGCTTCCATTCTGGATACTTCTTTGCCGGAACTGGAAAAAGTTATCTATTTTGCCGCCTACATTGTGATGTCGGTCAATGAGGAACTCAAAGCGGAAGCGATGAAGAAAATGGAAACCGAGTTGCGCTCGCTGCTGAAAAATACGCCGACCGAAACCGAGCGCGAGCGAATCAAAAACCAGTTGGAAAAAGAAAAAGAAAACTTGCGCGGCCTTAAATCATATCAAATTCTGTCCGAACTGGAATTTCGTGATTTATCGCTCAAGTACGGAGAGGTTTTTGAAGCCGGTATCGGCGCCGAAGCCGTCCGGAAACTGCTGGAACGGATAAATCTGGCGGAAAGAATTGAAGCAGACGAAGAAAATCTGCTTGAAACCGACAACCCGGTCAACCAGAAAAAAATCCTGCGTCGCTTAAAAACGTTCAAGGGCATGCTGAAGGCCGGGATTCGTCCGGAATGGATGATTTTGACCGTTCTGCCGATAATCCCGCCGCTGTTGCGGCCGATGGTGCAGCTGGACGGCGGCCGCTTCGCCACTTCCGATTTGAATGACCTTTATCGCCGGGTAATCAATCGCAACAATCGGCTTAAGCACCTGATTGAACTGCGGGCGCCCGAGGTCATCACCAAAAATGAAAAACGCATGCTGCAGGAAGCGGTGGACGCTTTGATTGATAACGGTATGCGCCGCGGCCAAACCTTGGTCGCCGCCTCCACCGGCCAGAAACGGGCTTTGAAATCACTGGCCGATATGCTCAAAGGCAAGCAGGGCCGCTTCCGCCAAAATCTTTTGGGCAAGCGGGTGGATTATTCCGGCCGTAGCGTCATCGTTATCGGCCCGGAATTGAAACTGGGCGAGTGCGGTCTGCCCAAACACATGGCGCTGGAATTATTCAAACCCTTTGTCATTCATTACCTGATTAAAAACGGTTTTGCCCATAACATCCGCTCGGCCAACCACTTAATCGACCAGGCCGGCCCGGAGGTTTGGGAAGGTCTGGAAGAAGCCATCAAAGACCGTTTGGTTCTGCTCAATCGCGCCCCGACTTTGCACCGGTTATCGGTTCAAGCTTTCAAACCGCTGCTGATTGAGGGCAAGGCCATCAAGATCCCCGCTTTGCCGACCAGCGCTTTCAATGCCGACTTTGACGGCGACCAGATGGCCGTCCACCTGCCCTTGACTGACGAGGCCCAAAAAGAAGCCCGCGAGTTGATGTATTCCACCCACGGCATCTTGAAACCATCCAGCGGCGAGCCGGTCGCCACCCCTTCCAAAGACATCGCCTTGGGCTGTTTCTTTCTGACCAGTATTAACCCGGGCGCCGGGGGTGAAGACAAAATATTTTCTTCGGAATCGGAAGCGGTTTTGGCCTACGACTATGACCTGGTTAATCTGCGGGCCAAAATTAAAGTTAAAATTTCCAGACCGGTTAAAACTTCCGGGACTGGTTTAACCGAAACTACCGTCGGCCGGATAATTTTCAACAGCGCTCTACCCGAGGATTTTCCTTTCGTCAACCAGACGCTGGACCGCACCGACCTGCGCAACCTGGAGGCGGAAATTTTTGACCACTACAGCGAAGAGCGAACCGTCCAATTTTTGGATAAAGTCAAAGAATTCGGTTTCCATTATGCCACCGTTTCCGGGCTGTCTTTGGGGATGGACGATCTCAAGGTCCCGGCCGAGAAAAAAACGGTCTTGGCGGAAGCTGAAAAAATCATTGAAACCAATCAATCGCTCTATGAGCAGGGGCTTTTAACCGCCTACGAAAGAAAGTCCAAAGCGGTTGAGACCTGGACGATCACTAAATCCAAACTGGAGAAGATACTTAAGCAGGAATTTAAACCCAATGACGCTGTCTATCTGATGGTTGAATCCAAGGCCCGCGGCAACTGGGGTACGGTTAACCAGCTGGCCGGCATGCGCGGTCTGATGGTCAAACCCGACGGTGAATTGATTGAGCTGCCGATTAAAAGTTCGCTTAAGGAAGGCATCAATGTTTTGGAATATTTCATTTCCACTCACGGCGCCAGAAAGGGTTTGGTGGACACCGCTTTGCGCACCGCCGAGGCCGGCTATTTGACCCGGCGTCTGGTGGACGTCGCTCAAGATGTAGTGATTAAAAGTGAGGATTGTAAAGACAAAGCCGGTCTGACCCTTTATGCCGAGGATGAGAAATTCACTGGTGAGACCATCGGCCGGCGGTTGAAAGGCCGGACGGTGCTGGAAGAGATTGAAGACGGCGCGGGCAATATTATCGTCAAAAAGGGTCAGATTGTGGATAAAGCCGCCGCCCTGAAGATTGAGCAACTGAAATTAAAAACCGCTAAAATTCGTTCGCTGGTCACCTGCAAAGCGGTGGACGGCGTCTGCCGCGTTTGCTACGGCTGGGATTTGTCCAAGAACAAGCTGGTGGCAATCGGCGAGGCCGTCGGCATTGTTACCGCTCAAGCCATTGGCGAGCCGGGCACCCAGTTGACGATGAGAACTTTCCACACCGGCGGTGTGGCTTCGGTTTCCGACATTACCATGGGACTGCCCCGGGTGGTGGAAATTTTTGAAGCCCGCACCCCCTCGGGTAAAGCGTTAATCTCCGAAATTGACGGCCAGGTGGCGGGGGTTGAAGAAAAGGGCGCTCAGACTTTAATTAAAATCAAAACCGATAAAGATGAGGAACGTGAATACCTGACTCTGCCCGGCGCCGCGCCGTGGGTTAGCGCCGGAGATCTGGTTACCGCCGGCCAGCAATTGTCGGAAGGCCACGTCGATTTGCGCGAGCTGTTTCAGCTGACCAGTAATATTGCCGCCGTCGCCCGCTACATTATCCGCGAGGTGCAAAGCGTTTATTTCTCCACCGGCGAAGGCATCAACGACAAGCACGTGGAACTGATCGCCCGCCAGATGTTTTCCCACGTCAGGATAGCGGACGGCGGCGACACCGAGCTTCTGCCCGGCGACATCGTGGAGATGCGGACGGTTTTGGAAGCTAATGAAACCGCCAAACGAGTTTCGCCGGCGGGCGGAAACAAGCCAGCCACTTTTGAACGGATACTTTTAGGCATTACTAAAGTTTCCCTGACCACCGAGAGTTTCCTGTCGGCCGCCTCTTTCCAGGAAACGGCCAAGATTTTGATCGAGGCCGCCATCTCCGGCAAAGAAGACAAACTGCGCGGCCTCAAAGAAAATGTGATTATCGGCCGGTTGATTCCGGCCGGGACGGGGTACGCAGAGCCGTCAGAAGTGCTGGGAGAAAAATAGCCGCTCGCCTCATCCCCAAGCTTCGTGTTATTATACATTCAGTGCTTAAAGACCGCGAAGTAAAATTAATTGGTTTAGTCGGTCTATTGCTTGGGCTGGTGCTCCTGGGTAATTATCTGGTTTTTTCCTTTCCCTACATTAAGGCCATAATCACCGGCGATTGGCTTGAACCGCCGATTGGTTTTTTGGAAAATGTTGACGGGGTTTCCGGGGTGGCCGGCGGCTGGGCGCTTGACCCGGATACTCCCGCTCAAGCGATTGACGTGCATTTTTATCTGGACGGTCCGGCCGGCCAGGGCGGAATTTTCATCGGTTTCGTTAAAGCCGGTCTACCCAGGCCGGACGTTAACCGAGTCACCGGACATGCCGGCAACCACGGTTTTCGGTTCACCGTCCCCGACCAATACCGGGACGGCCGGGAACATACCATTTATGCTTATGGCATTGACGTAGGCGTCAGTTATAATCCCCCGCTCGGCAATTCGCCGCTGATTGCCGAATTGCTCTTGCCGGCCGGCAGTTTGGACAGTAATCCAGAACCGGCCCGCCGGCCGGGTTTTGTTCTAGTCGGCCAGCCGGAAAAAGTATTTGCCTACTCGCAAGACCGCTGCGAGACGCTTGATATCCCCGATGCTCCGGCCCGAACTTTCCGTAACGCTGACGGGTTGATTAACCTGATTGATTCTCACTACGTCAGCTACCGCAGCACCGGCAGTTCGTTTGCCAACTTGCGGCGCGATTGCGCCAAGATAATGGATTCGGCCAAAAATCCCGACTTTAATCAATTCACTTATTATGAATGGCTGACTGCGCCTTATACGCTTGACGGCGCCACTGTTTACAATTTAGTTCACAACGAATGGTACGCTTATCTAATTGACCCGCGCTGCAGCCGCGCCAGCCCGGGCGATGGCTGGGTTAATGCGATTACTTTGGTTCAATCCAAAGACGGCGGCGCCAATTACACCCGCCCGACGGATTACCTCGTTTGGAAACCGTCAACACCCTGGGATAACAGCTTCTCTTGTACGGCCAATAACTATACCCGCTACGGCGCTTTCAATCCTTCCAACATCGTCAAAAAAGATAACTATTACTACGCCCTCTACCAATCGGAACGCGACCCGACCGGCCGTTACGATTGGGGTACTTGTTTGATGCGTACTGCGCGCTTGGATTCAGCCTCGGCCTGGATGGTTTGGACTGCTGGGGGCTGGGACAATGCGCCTGATGCCGCTTGCCAACTGATCGCCCGCGACAAGATTGAAAAGATGCATGAGTCGCTCACCTATAATACGTATTTTGACGCCTATTTGCTGGTCGGCACCAAATATTCGCCGGAAGAAGGCGTTTATTTCTCTTTATCAAAAGACCTGTTTAACTGGTCGGAGCCGATAAAACTTTACGGCCGTCAGGCGGTTTATCCTTCGGTCATTGACCATACCGACACCAGCCGCAATTTTGAAAACTCCGGCCGGGAAGTTTATCTTTACTTCACCCAAAATAACGGCGGCCTTAATCGCGATTTGCTGCGCCAAAAAATCCGCTTCACCGGCGGCGTGCCGGCAGTCAGCCAAACGCCCAGTCTCACGCCTGAACCGACTTTTTCTGCTTCGCCCACGCCCATTTTGCCACCTACTGCCACTCCGACCCCAGTCCCGACTCCAACACTAACCGCCTCGCCGACTCCCACACCTTCTCTGCGCCTCTGCCGCTGGTATAATTTTTTTGGCTTCAAAGATCTTTTCTGCCGCCGGTTACCCTAATTTTAACTCCGGATCTTGATGCTCTCTACCACGCCCAAGCCGACCATCAGAGTAAGCAGATGGCTGCCTCCGTAACTTAAAAAAGAGAAGGGGATGCCGGTGATCGGCAAAACGCCCAGATTCATGCCGGCATTGGAAAAGGAGTGGATAATAATGACGGTCATCAACCCCAGAATATACAGTCGGGCAAAGTTGTTGCTCACCCGCGCGGCAACGGCGCCCAGCCGCCAGCTTAATCCGGCCAGCAGGCCCAGGAGCAAAACCACACCAGCAAAACCAAACTTTTGCCCATAAGCGGCAAAAGCAAAATCGGTGTATCTTTCCGGCACCAAAACGGTCAGATTTTTGCTGTTATCAAAAAAGGTGCCCCAAATCCTTCCCGAACCGAAAGTGGTTTGGGACTGAATGACGTTGTAACCGATGCCTCGCGGGTCAAGATAAGGATTGAGGAATGAGAAAATCCGGTCTTTTTGATACGGTTTGAAAGCTAAAAACCAAGCGAAGGAAAATATCATCAAGCCGACCATCAGTATCGTCAAGAGATGCCGCCTTTTAATGCCCGAGAAAAACAGCATTGCCAGCCATAAAGCAACGAAAACCATCGTTGAACCGAAATCAGGCTGGAGCAAAGTCAACCACGCCGGCGCCGCGGCGTAAACCCCCGAAGCTAAAATATGGTGCCAGCGGTAAATTTCCGCGTGTTTCTGGGAAAAATATTTAGCTAATAAAACTAGCAGGGTCAGTTTGGTGAACTCCGACGGCTGAAAACCATAGCCACCGAGGATTATCCACGAGCGCGCGCCGCGCACCGGGCTGAAGCCGAGCGCAGCCAGCAAAAAAATTATTGAAATCGCATAGAGAATTACCGAGGCCGCGGAGTAGTTTTTGAAAATTCGGTAATCAGCAAAAGAAACGCTAATCATCAACACCGCTCCGGCTAAACTGAAGAGCAGCTGCTTCCGGAAAATCTCCTCCTCCCGCGCCCCGCTTTGATAAAAAGTCAGCGCCCCCAAAACTACAATCGCCAGCGCCAGCGCCAATAAAACCCAATCAAATTTCTTCAGCCATACGCTCCACGTCATAGGTGGAGTTTAGCGTATGGTTTTAGCTTGAGCAAATCTAGCTCGCCCCGCTGCCTTTGTGAGGACTTCCTCGCCCCCAGCGTGGGCTCGCTTTGATTTTGCCCAGAGAAAAAGTCCCACACGGTGAAGCACGGTTGTGTGTGCTTTTTCTGTGTGAGAATATTAGTAGAATTGCTGAAATCTTTCCGGTTGCTGGTACTGCCGCAAAAAATTGGAGTTCTCAAAGACATTGGTGCTGGCTTCCACTTCCACCCGGGCCACCCGGCCGATAAAGGGCGAAAACCACGAGACCTCAAAACCGCGCGTGGTCTTGGCGAGGAAAGTCCTAATTTCCGTGCGGTTGACGGCCAACAGATTATCACCGGAGTCAAAAAGCAAAACTAGCGCATCTACCCGTCCGAGATCAAAGTCGGAATTGTTGAGAATTAATCCCTCGGCTCGGCCGAACAAATTGTTCTGTCTAGTTTCTTGATAATTAACATTGCGAGCGATCAGCGGCACGCCGCTGACGCCGATTGGGTCAAGTTTCTGCCAGTCCACGCTTTTGACGATCAACTCTACCCGACTGATTGGTTCAGAAAACTTCAGCGGCGTATCAATAATGTATTTGGTCTGGCCGGGGAGGATATAAAAATTGCCGATCTTACTGGAAATGATTGTGTTGGCGGCACCGTAAAACTTAAGCTCATACTCCGCCTCGGCCGAGCCGTAGTCGGTGTTGGGATTAACCACCTTGGCGACAAAGTCGTAGTCATTGTTTTGAACGTTGAGCAGTTTTGTTAAGGCGATGCTGATTGGCGCCAGATTGGCCGTCGGGTTAGGCGTCGGCGGCGGAGGCGGCGGATTGACGGTGCGGAACAGCCAAAAACCCAGTCCGCCCAAAATCAAAAAAAATATCAGAGCGATAAGGATTTGTTTAGTGAGGCGCTGGGCGTCAGTCATTGGATTAATTATAATTGGCAGCGAGGACGATTGGAAGTTCACTTACAGTTCGTCCGAGCGAACCAATTATACAAAGTATATCGGTTTTCCGGCCAAAACAAAAACCCAATAGTCCGGCGGCTACCTACTTTCGCGCCCTGCCAAGCAGAGTACTATCATAGGCCTTGGCGTCTTTCACTTCTGAGTTCGGAATGGGATCAGGTGGTACAACGCCAGTATAGTCGCCGCGCTATTGGGTTTTTGTTTCAGGTTTTCCGATCACTCTGTGTTTCCGGGGTTTTCAGGACTTAATCTTGTAAGGAATCTTTGATCTATTAGTAGCGCTCGGCTGAACGCGTTACCGCGCTTACACCTGCGCCCTATCAACCTGGTAATCTCCCAGGGATCTATGGACTTGCGTCCGTGAAGTCTAATCTTGGGGCCCGTTTCGCGCTTATATGCTTTCAGCGCTTATCGGCACCGAACATAGCTACCCAACGCTGCTCTGGGCAGAACAATTGGTAGACCAGAGGTTCGTTCATCCCGGTCCTCTCGTCATGCTTACGCAATCACCAATTAACAATTACTAATCGTTAATTGGAGTCACACCCTTCATCACTGAAGGCATAGACTATATCTTGCTCACGCAACAACCAACTACTAATCACCAATCGCTAATAAATTACATTAACGATTAGAAGTTAGAAGTTGGCAATTGCGAGAGCTCGGCATATTATGATTAGCCGTTGACTCCGCCAGTTGGCGGAATCGCATCACTAACTATCCACCGAGCACATATGTTTTGTGTGCTACGGTAAGTCGTTACGGGGTTTGTTATAAGTTTTTAGCAAATATTCTTTACACTTATTATAACACAAACTCAAACAAACTTCCCACGGGATTAACCTAATTCTGTTTATTCCACCATCATCGGACCGATAGACCGTGGCAAAACTAGGCCTCCCCCGTTATTAGCCGAATTTGCCATCCAAACATAGCTCAAGGCAATCTTGAGTATGCCCGAATGGGTTTCAATACAGGTCACCCTGTAAAGTAGCAAAACTTTACTAGGGACAACCCCCCTCAAACTTCAACGCCCGCACCAGATAAGGACCAACCTGTCTCACGACGGTTTGACAATATTTCTTATATTAGACTATACCTTTTCTGATTTTCCGAATCAGAACTGACGTGTTGCGACGACTAAATAATCGCCGCCTGTCCTTCAACAAGTTCAGGACAAGTCGTTACGGGGACTAGAAATCTTATAGTTCATTGATGCGATGATATATGGTCTCACTATGTTAATTAATTTTTCGCACTCATAGTGCCTAATTGCCATCTTGTACTTATTCCTATCCTTGACCAAGGTGGAGCTAACTCCAAATTTGTCCAGAAGTAGTTTCTGTAGAATTTTCTGTTCAACAACAGAAAAGTTATGCGTATTCAGGGTAATATTGTTGCCATTATTAGAATCATCGTCCATATACCAGACTGCCAAACCTAATGGTTCAAGCGAGCCTAATAATACGCCCGGCAATATTTTAGTTCTGCTTTTATAAAACAGTTTCTGAAATAGCCCGAGTGTTTCGTTACTACGTGTGTGGAAATACCAGGAGAAATGGGTTTTATTTCTTTTTTTATCGTGCCAAACTTGAGTAAACCTAGGTCCTTTTGAAACCAGATTTTTCAATTTGGTATATTTCCAAAACACATAGTCTTTTTGCTTATCGGATTGATGGATCCGTAAACGAGCAGTATGTTTTGCCCTAATACTTTTTGAACGACACTCTAAACGAGCATCACCCAACAATGAACCAAGGATCAATTGAAATTGATCATACGGAATTAATGATTTCAGTCTTCCCACGATGTTTTCCACAACTTAATTATAACATAATCAAGTCAATTGGAATTCACCGTTATGAGTCAGTTTTTACTGGGCTCATGTAGTTTTCACTAACCCAGCTCCATGTTTATTCTCTTATTACTAAGAGCATAGACTATATCTCTACCCTGCTAACACAACTACCAACTACCAATCACTAACTATTAATCCGAATTGATTATAAGTTGGGAATTAGAGATTGGAGATTGTGTAAACAGGGTACTAGCGTTTTATAGTAAGCCGTTGACGTTATCTCACTACCTACTATCTAGTCCTTCGTTTCTTTGGACTAAGTCGTTACGGGGAAATTTATTAAACTATAAATTTCTTCCCTCGATATTGCCCGGGAAATTGGGTTAAATTTCCTGGGTTCTACCGATATAAGCTAGAGTGACACGTCAATTAATTTTACCCCAGATTGACGTGCTTGGCTCGCGCCAGATGTTACTATCTGGCCACGTGAATTTTCGCGTACCTTTTTAATGTGCGAACAGCACAACCCTTCCCACCTTCTTCAGCGGGAGGATAAGGCGAGCCGACATCGAGGTGCCGAACGCTATCGTCGCTATGGGCGCTCGGATAGCACTAGCCTGTTATCCCCGGAGTAGCTTTTATCTGATGATCTTCCACGCTCCTACGAGCAATGGTCGGTTCACTAAGTCCTGCTTTCGCACCTGCTCGACACATCCGTCTCGCAGTTAAGCTGGCTTGTGCCTTTACACTACCGCGGCGATTTCCATCCGCCGCTAGCCAACCTTAATGAACGCCTCCGTTACTTTTTAGGCAATTGTGTTCCTAATTTATATTTCATTGCTGGCAAAATATATTCGCCGATCAAAGAAATAAACTTATTAATAGTTTTGGACAAAAGATAAATTATATAACCGCTTCCGTCTTGCCTTTTTCGCAAAACAGATTTGATCCCAAACTTATCTTCCAAAATTTTAATAATTCTTTGCAGATCAATTTTGTCGAAACCTTGAGAATGAATTACTAGCGCTTTATGGCTTTTTGATTTAATTGAACCATCGTCCATAAACCACACTGCTAACGCAAGTGGTGTCAGTAATTTTGATATTAACTTTGGAATTATTTTTTTACCGTTTTTGTAAAACTGTTGGGCATAGAATCTGAACGATCCATTGCTAATAGTTGAAAAACGATAATTATTCCTTACTAAACCATAAGAAGAATGTTCTCTTACCTTTGGTTCGGTTAATACCCAATCCTTAAACGCTTTGTACTTCCAATCGACATAATCTTTTTGTTGTAATGAATGTTCTATCTTCAAACGGTATGTTCTTCCGTTATTTTGTGTTTCTAAGCATCCGTCACCCAATAAAGTTCCTGTCAATACTTCTTTTTGAAGTTCTGTTAGTTTTAATGTTTTTTTATAATTCTCAATTTGACTTGATCTCATTTTTAATTAGTGACTCGAGTGAGCCCTCATAGTCGCCTATGAGTTCAGACTATATCATTCCCGATAAATCGGGACTCAGCGTATAGTCGTTGAGGGGACCCGCCATAACGGGTCTTCCCTGCTGATTGACCGCATTGCGATATTTTCACCTTTCGACAAGCTCAAGGTAATCGCAAATCTACATTCATCTAAGAAACGGTGGTTTCAGCATACAGCTGAATTTGCAATCCCGCATTTCTGCGAGATGGCCCCATGCGGCGTAACGAGCCGCGTTAAGGCAACAGCCCCAGTTAAACTACCCGCCAGGCACTGTCTACGAGGAACCCCGGAAACGCGGAGTTATCAGAGATTCGGAATTATCGAATTTCGGAATTAATAACTCTTTTTATTTCCAGGGTCGGGGTGGCGAAGTTTAACACCAACCCGACTTTTTTTCGTGTGGCTTTGAGATAGGAGATCATCTGACTTAAATAAACGTTTTCCAGATGATCAACGGTTTTCAATTCAGCCACAACTGTATCTTCAATCAGCATATCCAATTTTTGGAAACCAATTTTTTGGTTCCGATAGAAGATATCCACTGCTTTTTGCTGCTCGAAACGGATTTCACTTTCCTTCAATTCTTTGGCTAAAGCCGCCTCGTAAATTCTTTCACCGAATCCAGAGCCAAGTTCTTTATGAACCTTAATGGCGGCACCAATGATTTTTTCGGTTAAATTCTTGAATACTAGCTCTCCTTTCATAAATTTACTTCAGCGTTCTCCGTTTCTTCCGCGCTTCAGGGGTTCCTCGTGTTAGAATTACAAATTTTTAAGATGGCTGTTTCATTGGCGGATCCATCCCGACCGAAATCGGGACTTCAAATCCTCACCACTACGCTACGCATAAAAACTCGTAACTCAATACCAAGCTATAGTAAAGCTTCCGGGGTCTTTCCGTCTTGGTGCGGGTAGTC
>ERZ1292629.221-Hain-H43-01um-R1-221-length-60071-cov-7_pt2 | contig 48570 bp, 36 predicted proteins | sample MGYA00564399_ERZ1292629 | MGnify/ENA primary metagenome ERZ1292629 (study PRJEB36523, sample SAMEA6512636) | groundwater metagenome | collected 2019-01-08 | study: AquaDiva: Metagenomics assemblies of 32 groundwater samples
TCACCCGGAGGTTCAAGATGAAATCTAAACAATTTGTCATTCCCGCCTGTCTAGTAACCAACAAAGAAGAGTTTGATAAGCGAATAGAATTTGCGCGTGAAGTTGGTAATTCATTTCATGTCGACGTGATCGATCATGATTTTGTTTCAGGCGAAGCGATGGCTGTTAGTAGCTGGCCCCTAATCGATATTGAATACGTCGAAGCGCACTTGATGGTTAAGAGTCCAGTCGCCTATTTAGCGCCGCTTAAAACTAAGGGGGTAACGCGGGCGATTGTCCACGTGGAGTCCCAGTTCGATTTAGAAGAATTAGCGACTGAAGCGCGAGTTAACGACATTTTGCTCGGTTTTGCCGTCAATCCTGACACCGATTTGACGATTCTGTCAAAGTATTTCGCCATCAGCAACTATATCCAAGTCATGGGGGTAATACCGGGCAGGGTCGGTCAGCCACAACTTCCCCAGACAGCGTTGGCGGTGTCGTACTTACATAAATTGCCTAATCGCTTAACAATTACCGTTGACGGCGGTGTTAATCCAGACAATATTGCCGAGATGCGCTCCTCCGGTGCCGATAACGTCGTTTGTTCCGCCGCCCTTTACGAGCTCGGTGACTGGCCGGAAAATTACCAGGTGCTTATAGAGAAAGCCAATAATGTCGACTAAACAGCTCGAACTTCAAGCCAATCAGATTCGCCAAGACATCGTTAAAATGCTGCTTGAGGCTGGTTCAGGCCACTCGGCCGGGCCACTCGGCATGACCGATATTTTTACCGCCCTGTATTTTGAAGTCATGAATATTGATCCAAAGAAACCAACCTGGTCCGATCGCGACAGACTGGTTCTGTCGGCCGGTCACATTTGCCCGGTTTTATACGCGGCCTTAGCCCATCGCGGCTATTTTCCGGTTGAGGAATTGATGACGCTACGCCAATTTGGCACTCGTTTGCATGGTCATCCGCACAATCTAGCCCTGCCCGGAGTTGAAAACTCATCTGGCCCGTTAGGACAAGGTTTGAGCCAAGCTATCGGCATGGCTTTAGCCGCCAAGCTCGATCAAAAGAGATGGCGAACATATGCTATTTTATCTGATGGTGAACATGATGAGGGTCAGACGTGGGAAGCGATAATGTTTGCTGGCAAAAATAATTTACATAATTTAACGGCTGTAATCGACCGTAATAATATCCAAATTGACGGTTTCACCGAAGAAGTTATGCCGCTCGAACCGTTGGCCGACAAGTACCGGTCTTTTAACTTGCACGTCTTGGAAATTGATGGACATAATTTCGACGATATTATCGCCGCCTTTCGTCACGCCAAGGCTGTTTTTGAGAAACCAACTGTTATTATCGCTCATACTATTCCAGGTAAGGGTGTGGATTTTATGGAAAACGATTACCACTGGCACGGTAAAGTACCCAAAAGCGATGAGGCCAAACTGGCCCTCAAGGAATTACGGACATTGAGGGGTAAGATAGTGAGTGAACACGAATGATGGATAAGTCAAAGGTTAAAACTCAAAGGGCAAAACTAGAAGTCCAAATCCAAAAGTTTTTAGTTTTTAGTTTCAGTTTTGACTTTTGCCTTTTGTCGCTTCGCTCGCTCTTCACCCCGTTCATAGTGAGTTTTGACTTGGAGAGGGAGTTAGAATGAAATTCCTCGTCCCATTACATCACGACAAGTTTGAGGAAATCCCACCACGGGACGGTTTTGGGCAGGGTCTGCTTGAATTAGGCAAAACCAATCCCGATGTTGTCGCCCTTTGTGGTGACTTAGTTGAAAGTACCCGAGTCCAGGCCTTTGCCGAGGCTTATCCAGAGCGATACTTTGAGATGGGAGTGGCCGAGCAAAACATGGCTGGTGTGGCGGCAGGCTTAGCCTTGAGCGGTAAGATTCCTTTTATATCTTCCTATGCTGTGTTTTCGCCCGGTCGCAACTGGGATCAGATTCGAGTAAGCATATGCTATTCAGGAGCCAATGCGAAAATCGTTGGTGCGCACGCCGGAATTTCTGTTGGACCTGACGGGGCTACCCACCAAGCCCTAGAGGACGTAGCAATTACCCGGGTTCTACCGAATATGGTTGTTGTGGTTCCGACCGACTCTGTCGAAGCCAAAAAGGCAACGCTGGCTATCGCAAAACATGTTGGACCATGCTATATCCGTTTTGGTCGGGAGAAGACCCCGGTCATTACTAAGGCCGAAACGCCGTTTGAGTTAGGCAAAGATCTACCGATTTTGGCTGGCGACGATGTGACGATTATCGCTAACGGCCAGATGGTTTATCGGGCGATGATGGCCGCCAAACAGCTCGAAGGTAAAATATCGGTTGGGGTACTAAATATGCACACAGTTAAGCCGATTGATGCCAAGGCGATCATCGATGCCGCCAAACAGACGGGCGCGATTGTTACTGCCGAAGAGCACCAAATCATCGGTGGGCTCGGCTCGGCTGTAGCCGAAGTACTAGGCGACCATCACCCCGTACCCTTAGAACGGGTTGGGATAATGGACACCTTTGGTGAATCCGGCAAGCCAGAAGAATTGATGGAACATTATCATTTGGGGGTTAGCGATATAGTGCATGCAGTGGAGAGAGTAATAAGAAGAAAATCCCAATAACCAAAATCCCAATGCCCAAACAAACCCCAATAACCAAAATCCCAAATTCAGTTCCGTTTGGGAAATTGAGAGATTGTTATTTGTTTGGGATTTGGGATTTGGAGTTTGGGATTTAAAACGATGCTCGTTAACCTCTCCCATATGTTAAGAAAAGCCGACGAGCAGAAGTTTGCTGTCGGTGGTTACAATATGACCACGCTGGAATCAGCGATGGCGATTGTCGAAGCGGGTGAAAAAGAAAAGTCGCCCATAATCTTGCAAATAAGCGAAAAGTCGATCGACTACATGGGATTGGATTTAGCTTTTGCGGTTGCCAAGACCCTGGCCGACGGCGCCGACATTCCGGTGGCAATTCATTTCGATCACGGACGCAACTTTGAACTTGTTCAAAAAGCCGCTGACATAGGTTTTAGTTCGGTAATGCTCGACGTTTCAAAGATGGATAAAAACGACCGCATCCCGTTCGTCAAAGAATTTGCTGCTCGAGCTCATCGCCGCAAAATTACCGTTGAAGCCGAGGAGGATCAGATCGGCGGACGGGAGGATTACGTTGATGGCAACCGCGGTCATTTTACAGACCCGAAACGGGCGGCCCAATTTGTTCGGGAGACGGATGTTGATTGTTTTGCTGTTTCGATCGGCTCAACCCACGGCAAACCATTGCCAAACGAAGAGTTAGATTTGGAATTACTTAAGGAGATCAATAAAGCCGTTGATGTGCCGCTGGTTTTGCACGGCGCCTCCTCTACTGACGAGAAGGTTATCCGTGAAGCAATCTCGCTGGGAATTTGTAAAATTAATATCGATACCGACTTGCGCTTGGCCTTTACCCGCGAACTGCGCCGAACCCTCAAAGACCCTGATATCTACGACCCACGCGAAGAGCTTGCTCCTTCTCGCGACGAAATCCGCAACGAAGTGATCAAGCATATCCAATTATTTGGTAGCAACAACAAAGCTTAACCATAATTACACCCCAGGGGTGTAGGTGAGGTTAGAGAATTGGGGTATGAAAAACCCGGGCTGATAGCCATTTGCCGAGAGCTGGCTTTAGCGTTAAGCTAAAGCTATATTCATGCAAAACATTCGTTTTCTCACCTTAGGGGCTTCGAAATGAACATTGCAATAAATGGTTTTGGGCGGATTGGGCGGACGGCGGCCAAGATATTACTAGAAAAGAAAGATGCGAAGCTGGTGGCGGTTAACGACCTAACCGACGACGCGACGCTAGCGCACTTATTTAAATACGACTCTAATTACGGCACATGGTCGGGTGAAATTTCGGCTGACCCAGATGGCGAGCATTTAATTATCAACGGCGAAAAGGTTCCCAGCTTCGCCGAAAAAGATCCAACCAAATTACCGTGGAAAGATTTGGGGGTTGACGTCGTGCTGGAATGCACCGGGTTCTTTACGGAGAAAGAAGCGGCGATGGGTCATATTACGGCTGGGGCCAAGCGAGTGATAATCTCCGCGCCACCAAAAGGTTCGATGGCCACTCACATAATCTCCGTCAACGAAGGAGATATCAAAAGCGATGACCCAGTTATCTCCAATGCTTCTTGCACCACTAACTGCATAACGCCAGTAGTGGCAGTGATTAATCGCCAGTTTGGCGTGTTGAAGGCGATGATGACGACCATTCATTCCTACACCGCCGACCAGAATCTGCAGGATGGTCCACATAAAGACTTGCGTCGGGCTCGAGCGGCGGCCGAAAATATCGTCCCGACCACTACTGGCGCCGCCATTTCGACAACCGAAGTTATCCCCGAACTCAAGGGCTTATTCGATGGCTTGGCGATTCGTGTTCCGACTTCCGTTGGCTCATTGTCTGACATCACTTTTATAGTTAAAAAGAAGACGACCATCGAAGAAGTAAACGAGGCACTTAAGAATGCCAGTCAGGAACCGCGTTTCAATGGGATTATGGAAGTGACTAACCAACCGCTCGTTTCCAGAGATATTGTTGGCAATCCGGCATCGGCCATTGTCGATCTGGAACTTACAAAAGTCGTTGATGGCGATATGGTTAAGGTTGTTGCCTGGTATGACAATGAATACGGCTACTCTTGCCGTTTAGTCGAACTGGCCATCCTCGCCGCTCCGAAGCGTTGAGCGAAGGACGGCTCGCCGCTCACTAAAAACTGTGAGTCGCGACACCACTAAAATACTAAACACATTTCTAATGTGGTATACCACATTAGAAATCCCCTACCCAAGGGTAATGTCGATTTCTTTATCGAGTGCTTTAGCAACTCGGGCTAAAAACTCAACTGTTGGGTTGATACGACCACACTCAAAGCTGGAAACCCAGGCCTGATTTGAACCAATTATTCCTGCTAATCCCTGCTGTGTTAACTTTTTAGCTGCTCGGGCCTGTCGAAATTCCAAGAGGAGATCTTTATACCACTGTTCGTCAACTTGTTTGTAGTGATGAACGGGCACCCACTTCATTAGAACTTTCTTGACAATTCTATTCTTGTGGTACTTCTTTGGCCCACCAATCGACTCATAAATATATTCTTTTTCGTACATATCTAATGTGGTATACCACATTAGATATGTATCCGCCAACTTGTCTAAATAGTCAGCGGAGGGTAAGTTAGATATATGAGGGAGACGGTTTATAAGGGGGCGACTATTAGCGCTTTGGGACATGATGGGTTTCGGGTCGATTTTGCAGAACCACAAGTAAGCTTTGTTTTTGATCCGTACGATCTAAGTGGTGAGACGAATCCGGTTGACTATGTGTTTATATCTCACTCACATTTTGATCATTGCGATATCTCATCTATCCGCAAGCTCTTGAGCCCCAAAACCCGTATTGTGGCACCGCAATGCTGTAAAAATGAACTTCAGGAATTCGCCAACCAATTAGATTTGTATACCGGAGAAGACAGGGTTAGTGCGGATAAAATTACCTACTGGGCGATTCCGGCCTATAACATCGACAAGTTTAGGACGCCGAACGAAGTCTTTCATCCGCGAGAATTGGGCGGAGTGGGTTTCGTCGTTGAAGTACCAATCGAGAACTCCAAAAACATACGTTTTTATCACGCTGGTGATACTGATTTCATTCCCGAGATGGAGTTAATTAAAAAGATTGACGTCGCCTTTCTCCCAATTTCTGGAACTTTTGTGATGACGCTGGAAGAAGCGATTAAAGCGGCCGAACTAATTGAGCCAGATTTGGCTATCCCGATGCATTACGGCAAGATTCTCGGCTCGGTCGCCGAAGCCAATCGTTTTCAAAACTTGCTGCGCAGTAAAATAAACGTGGCGGTTTTATCAACAGAAGATTACTAAGTAAAAAAAGGGGGCGGCCCTTCAATTCAGGGTCGCCCAGAGGGTGTGTCGAACGGCTGTAGCCGCCCAAAAACCGCAGGACCGAAGGCCAGCTAGCTGCTCTAGGGATCGGCTGGTGCAGTTGCGAGACAAAGCTGATCCCCGTGTTTAGGACACTTGCCCGGTGGCCAATAAGGGAAGTTGGCTCTGACCAGCGAGATGGTTGGCTGATCAGTTTCGACTCCAGGCGGTCGTCGATCAACCACGCAAGCATATGCCACAACACCTCCTCTTAGTGATCCAAGAGCCTGCTCTACCGTTCGGTTGGTGTTCAGAGTGGTTGTCACGTCATCGACGATCGCAATCGGGGGCACGATTTTCAAAAGCTCCGAAGCGAGAATCAACTTCCCGCCCTGGTCTTTGTGCAGGGCCGCAACTGAAATGACTGATCTCCCCGAGATCTCACACATCAGTTCCGCTGCCTGCTTGGCGATGACAGCACCAAGAGTTTCGGGTCCCACCAAAGTTCGAATCTCGGGGTTATGACGTAGAAGAAGGTAGGCCAGGTTTCTAACTACGGGTATCTCATGACCGTCGTTAGAAAGGTTGGCCATTTCCAAATAGATATCGGTACAGCCACCTCCAGAAAGCTGACGATGGCCGGACAAAACGACACCGCGGTTGACGAGAGCAGCGATGGTTTCATCGTCGCCTTCAACCAGACTGTAGAAGCCGTGTGGTAGGTTGTACATAATTCCTCGGAGTCCTAGCTGTTCAGGTTCTTTCGTATCGTAACTAATTAACTTAGATACGCAAGTTTGGCTTAATTTTTACACCGCAAAATGTTAAACTATTGGCGATGAAACCAATCTACGCCGATTATGCCTCGGCCACACCAATTGACAAGGATGTCGTCGATGTTATTTCCAATGTCTTGCAGACAAATTTTGGCAATCCATCTAGCGTTCACCAGTTCGGTCGCGATGCGGCTCAAGTCTTGGACGATTCCAGGGAGTCGATAGCTAACTTTATTAAAGCGAAACCAGATGAGATTATCTTTACGGCTTCTGGGACCGAATCAAATAATCTCGCCATTCTAGGTGTCGCCCGTGCCAATAGGGGTCGTGGTAATCATATCGTCACTTCAGTTATCGAGCATCCCAGCATTCTCAATAGTTGTCGGGCTTTGGAGAAAGATGGATTTAGCATTACCTATTTGCCCGTCGATCAACTCGGCTTAATTAGACCAGAAGCACTAAAGAAAGCCCTTACCAACCAAACAATCTTGGTTTCTACCCATTTAGCTAATTCTGAACTTGGCGTTATTCAAGATATCGCCAGACTATCGAAAATAACCAAGAATTCCGGCGCTTATTTCCATGTTGACGCCTGTCAAGCGCTGGCTTATGTTCCCGTCAGCGTTGACGAGCTCGGTGTCGATTTACTAACATTCAACGGTAGTAAGCTCTACGGTCCTCGAGGAGTGGCGGTATTATATGTTCGGGAAGGAATTCAGATATTTCCTATTGTCTACGGAGGTGGCCAGCAGTACTCACTCCATAGTGGTACAGAGAATCTGCCCGGCATTGTTGGTTTGGGCTTAGCTTGTCAGGTAGCCACCAATAGGCGACATCAAGACAGTAAAAGGATCGGCCAACTTCGCGATACCTTGCAGATACAACTCTCTAAATTGCCCGGCGTGAAAATTAATTGTGCGGACTCGCCTCGACTACCCAACCATTTGTCGGTGACACTTGGCCATGCCCAAGCAACTAATCTAGTTGGCGCATTTGATCGTCACGGCATTGCTATCTCGTCCGGATCGGCTTGTAGTGCTAAATCTTTAGTTGATTCGCAAGTTTTATCTTCGATCGGGCTAACCAGCGAACAAATTCATCAAACCGTTCGGATTAGTTTAGGGCGATTAAATCAAAAAGCTGATATCCTAGCGATTGCCAAGGTCGCCGCAATTGTGTAATCCTGTTTCGAGGAGGTAATATGTGCATTGCGAAAGAATTCAGCCAATGAAAAAAAACTTTAGACCGGAGCATAGTTTATGTTGATTGGCGCCCATGTATCGACAGCCGGTGGCTTGAATAACGCAATCAGTAGGGGTTTAGCGATTGGCGCCGAAGCGTTGCAAATTTTTCCGTCTGCCCCGTTGCAATGGAATATTCGCGGTTGGGACGAGAAAGATTGTACGGCCTTTAAGGTTGAATGGCCGAAGACTTTCAAGCAAGTTATTTTTCACGGTATATATTTGACTAACTTGGCCGGAAACGACGAAGCTAATGTGCTAAAAACTAAAACAGCCCTGGTGGATACCTTGCGACTAGCGCCAAAAGTTGGTGTTGTTGGTACGGTTTTCCATCCAGGCTCTTACGCCAACGGCGAAATCGGCCAGCACAATCAAATTAAGAATGTTATCGCCGAGATCCTAGCGGAAACGCCGACCGAATCCAAACTGATTTACGAGAATTCGGCCGGGTCAACTATCGGTAGCAAACTCGAGGATTTAGCGTGGTTAATCAACTCGTCATCCGATAAATCTAGAGTTGGTGTTTGCCTCGACACTTGTCACGCTTTTGCGGCTGGCTACGACATTAGAACTATTGACGGGTACACAGCATATGTTGAAGATGTTGAGAGGTTGATTGGGCTGGACAAAGTTTTTTGTTGGCATTTCAACGATTCGAAATTTGATTTAGGCGCCGCTCGCGATCGACACGAGAATATTGGCGAAGGATTTATTGGGTTAGAGCCTTTTGGTCATATTCTCAACGACCAACGTTGGGCTAATATAGCCAGCTATCTAGAAGTGCCAGGTTTTGATGACCAAGGGCCGGACAAGCCCAATATCGATCTACTGAAATCACTGCGAAAGACTTGATTAGAATCGCGTTTTCGGCTACAGTGTCTTAGCTAGGGCGGACAAGACATTTGTTTTGGAGGGCGGTAATGCGAACGGCGGTTTGCTTGTTTTACTGCTAAATACGCACTTACTGTTACAAATAGCCGATGTCTGTCAGCCCAGCACTCTAAGGTCGGGGGTTGGCTCAGTTTGGTAGAGCGCTTCCAAAGTACACGGAAGAGGTCGGAGGTTCGAATCCTTCATCCCCGACCAGCACTTTTTCAATCGCATGAGCGGAGGGATGGGCCGGGTGGTTAAGGCCGCGCATTGGAAATGCGTCAAGTGGGCATGATTTCAGCTCCTTCGTGGGTTCGAATCCCACTCCCTCTGCCAGATTTCTTCCAAGCCCCTCGCGTCAAGCTAGGGGCGTTTTGCTACAATGAGCCAATGAATCCAATTCAACTAATGGGTGCGTTGGCGATTACCTTCGGTATTTTGGTGATTATTTTCCCGAGCTTGATTGGAATTCTGGTTGGTATTTTCTTTATCATTCTCGGCGTCAATATTCTCGCCTTTGGTAATAAATTCAACCGGCTTCGTTAATCGTCAGTTAATTGTATTGAGAGATTTTTTTCGTTGGCGATGTCGATGGAAACCAATCACATAGCGGTGCGTTTCATCGCGAATCCGCGCTAATTGTAATAGACCCTTATGGCCACGTGATACCGCTAGCGGTTTTTTCTTTCCGGGTAAAAATATCCGATCTGGTTTTTTGGCCAGGGCGATGAATCGCGGCTTCTGGCTTCTTGCTTCTGGCATCTGGCTAGACTGCCAGTTGCTAGTAGCTAGTTGCTCCGCCGCCTTAAAGGCGGTGGCCAGCTGTTCCGGCCCCCCGTCAACCACAAACAAGTCTGGTAGAGGCCTGGAGGTATCGGCAAATCGTCGAGCAGTCACTTCGGCAATCATCGCAAAGTCATTTTGCCCCTCGACCGTCTTAATTTTATAGCGACGATACTCGCTCTTTTCCGGCTGGCCGTTAATAAAGCAAACCGTCGCCCCAACAGCTTCTGATGTTCCTAAATTAGATATATCAACAGCTTCAATCCGGAGTGGCAGTGCCGGCAAATTGAGTAATTCTTTCAATGCGATCAGTGGCATCATTCCCAATTCTTCATTCATCATTCCTGACTCTAACTTGGCTTGAGCATTCTTTTTGGCCAGGGCGGTGAAATCAATCTTTTCTCCCCGCTTAGCTATTCTTAACTCGACTTTATGTCCGTGAATCTCGGCTAACCAGTCGGCGATCAGCTGTTGATCGTCAATTGGTTCCGCCAATGCCACCAAGGCGGGTACAGATTGAAAGTTTTGGTAAAAATTTAGCAAAAATTGCCTTATTACTTCGCCGGTGGTCTGATCAGCAACAATATTGAAGTTAAAGCTTCTCTGGCCGTTCAACGCCCCCGATCGAACCGACATGAGAGTGACCACGGCAGTCAAATTGGCTTTAGCGGCGGCGATAACGTCAAAATCTTCTCTTGTCGAACCGATTACGTCTTGATTGGTGGCGTTCTGTCGAACTGCTCGGAGCTGGTCGCGTAATTTGGCGGCTAGTTCAAAGCGGTGTTTTTCCGCCGCATCAGCCATTCGAGTTTCGATGTCTCTGCTTAGGGTCGCTCGCTTACCAAGCAAAAAGCGGATAACTTTTTGAACTTGAAAGCCATATGTTTCTTCGGATATTTCGCCAGCCAAGGGGCAGCTGTTTCCTTCCAGCTGACAGTTAAGACACGGTTTACCTCGAGCGGAGTCGAGAGGCCGGATCGACCGATTACTAATGTGGACGCCGTAGAGCCGACGCAAGAACTCACAAGTTAAGCGAGCCGACCAAGCTGATAGGTAAGGACCAAAATATTTGGCGCCGTCTTTAGCTCGTGATCGAACGATTTGGAATCGAGGAAATGGCTCATTGAGTGTCAACTTGATAAACGGATAGGCTTTATCATCGGTTAGCTTGATATTGAATTTTGGTTGGTGCTCACTAATTAGCGTCGATTCCAATATCAGCGCTTCTAACTCATTATTTACAACAATTGTCTCGACGTCGTCAATTAAACTAATCATCACGGCGACCCAGGGCCGGTCGAGGTGTCGACTACTGAAGTAGCTAGCAACACGACTTTTAAGGTTCTTAGCCTTACCAACGTAAAGAACGTTCTGATTCTCATCTTTAAACAAGTAGACGCCCGGCTTGGTCGGTAGGCGACCAACTTTTTCTGTTAGCAAATGAGTCATGGGTTGGCCGTATATTATCACAGTTCTAGTCGATATTCGAGGATATCTCCCTCGACACCGTCGCTATCGCCTGCTTTTCAAGTCGAAGCCTTCGGCTTTCAGTCTTGGGTAGATTATCTTCCGAGAATGATACGGTTTTCCCTGGTCAACCAAGGTGTACGTTATTCTGGCGTTTTTATCGAACCAGTTAGGCATATACTAATAACGGTAGTGATTAGTAGGTCTAGTCGGGGCCAAAGAGACCAATCTAATAAAGTAAAGAAATCTTTTTCAGGCTAAAGGCCTTGACAAATGAGTCGCCTTATGGTATCATTTTGCCCGTATTGATAGATACGCGGTTACGAGGTTGTCGGTCTAATGAGCCACGACCAACACTGACTCACTTTAACAATTTGTTTCCTCATTGTTTACCTCGAGCTTGTTTACTTCGAACGAAGTTGAGAAGTCGAGAGGTCGATGATGAGGAGCGCTTCATTCGCCAACCGGCGGATTGAGCGTTTGACACCTCTCCAGAGGAGAGGAAGGAACAAATGAACTACTTCAGGATTAATCATTATGTCGTCGAAAGCGAACTTTCGGCTGGGCTCAGAGTTCAGTGTGACACCGAACGTCTCGGTGAAAACTACGTAATCGTCGATATTGCTACCGGTCGGGTTAAGGCCCGATCGGAGTTGACCCCGGTTTTCGGGATCGTCGATGATGAGGGGAATGCCCAGTACGGCTGGGAAGCCTCCTTCGATCTTCGGAAAACCCGCCGATTACAGGCTTCAAAACGAGCCCAGAAAATCGCCGTGGTCGAAGAGACTATGGCCGAAATCCGAGCACACGCCTTCCGGGCGTGTCAGTCGTTGCACGACCGGGGAATCGTGATCCCTCGTAAGCTAATTAAGCTTGCGAATTGGACTCCCATCCCCATGGAACTATTAGACGCGGCTCTGTTGGCTGCCTTTGACGGGCATTGAGCAGCGGGGCTTTGGTTCCAACAATGACTTCAACCCGTCCAGCTCCAGTTGCGAAACTGGAGCTGGACCTCTCCAAAGAGTTTTTATCCACCAGCTGGCGGATGAAGGTTGTTTGGAGCGAATAAGCTTCAACGCCTCACGTTAGTGGGGATGGGTAAAACCCACAACGACGCACGCCTCGGCGTAGTCGAACTCGTCAACTTAACGCCCCACTCCCTGGTACTTTACCAGGGAGATTCGGCGGCTTTAACGATCCCACCTTCGGGTGAGCTCGTGCGCTGCACCGAGGAGGTGCAGGCGATCGGCTGGGTCGTCACGGGCGGCATTTCGGTGCCGCTGGTGACAAAGACCTTCGGCGAGCTTCAAAGCTAGAACCGTGTAGACGCCCAATTAATTCTTAAGCACCCGAGGGGTGCTTTGACTCACTTGCGAGAAGTAAAGCCTCGCCCCGACCGCCTTCTAGGAAAAAGTATACATGGAAGTAATCTTCGCGCTTATCGTTTTGGTCACCATGGTCGTAAAGATGAGGCAATTGAGCCCGATCGTCTCCGACCTGCATCGGAGGGAACTCGATGAGGCTTAAGGTCGTAAGCCTCATTTTTTTCTTCTCCGTGCTGGTAGCCGTCGGCGTAGTAGTCGTTCGTGCTATCGGTACTTTCCCAACAGCGACTCAAAGGACGCAGTTAGTTCTTTGAGTCCAGACCTAGGGCGACGCCTGCTATGCTCGTCGCCCACCCAACCGAATTCCCAACCCTGTGGTTGGTGGTTCCGAGGGAAGCATGTATGTATTAACGATTCCAAGCGCTGGGTGAAATATCCCGGCGCTTTTTGTTAGACGAATTGTTTTTCCGTCGTTGAGGTGTAGAGTCAATTAACAACCCGTTGGAGGCGAGCAGTATGGATTTGGAACCAGGCAACTACCTTTACATCATTGGCGAAGAGCTGTCTGAACCCGAGCGTCAGGCATTTATCCGCTGTGGCTATGAGGAGCTACTTGAGCTCCAAGTAGTCCGGCAGTCGCAACTCATCCCTATAAAAGGTCATCCGCACTTGGCTGACCTGACGGCCCGGCACTTTTTGGCCAACCTTCCAAGTTTTTCGGAAGCTTGTTTGATAGTGGTTTATACCGATCATCATGCTCGGATGAACCAGAAGGTTGTCGTTGAGTACCGATACGACACCGTTACTGTTGAGTTGGTAGCCAGAAAGACCGGTGCCGTTCGCGACACCCCACGCGAAGACCCGAATTTCTTCTAAATGCTCAATTGCTGAAGGTTGACAACGATGTCCGTCTCTGATAAGCTACTACAAGTTACTGACCAGGAGCAACCATTGGTTGTTTCCGAGAGGAACAGTTGAGAACCAACTGTGTTATGTAACGAGTAGCCCGAGGACAATGCTGTCTTCGGCACTGTTTTCTCCTCCGCTACCACCGTTCGTTCCTTGGGGGTTCAATTAGGGCGCAATGTCTTCGGACATCTGCGCCCACTTTTTTAATCCAACCCTTGACTTCAGGTCATAATTTCATTAATGTTATGCCACGCACCACTCCCTGGTGGTGAAAAAATTGGTGAATATGATGGCTGGAACTTTTACACTAAAGGAAATTTTGTCCGGAAAGATACCTGGATCGATCGGCTGTCCGTTCCCGGAACTTTGCAACGAGATCCCCGACCAACTTCACATTTTGAAACACGAACCAACCGCTAGATTCGGTTGCTACTGCCATCATGGAGTCCACGGCCTGGCCGTCTTCTCGACCGAAGTATCGGCCTTTCGCTTCGCCGAGTGGATCGATCTTTCCGGCATGGTTTGCCTCGAAGTCAGCTTCGACGAATCACGCGAGATCGCTAAGGAGCGGCCGATGCCGATCGTTAGCGTCATGCTTCTTGACGATATCCAAAAACCGAAGATCCACTACGTTCGCTAAGAACGCAGCGGTCCTACCGGCGCGGTTAACCCCGCGCCCTTTTTTTGCCAAAAATTACCGGCTCGAGCGCTTGGCCAGTCAACGAGGCCCTAGTCAAAGCCACTTCCTCTGGTGTGCCTTTAGCGACGATCTGGCCGCCTTTTTCGCCACCCCCTGGCCCTAGGTCAATCAGCCAATCAGCCGATTTTATAACATCTAAATTATGTTCAATAACAATCACAGTATTGCCGCGATCAACGAGAGCCTGGAGAACTCCAAGCAGTTTTTCCACATCGGCAAAATGTAAGCCGGTGGTCGGTTCATCCAATATGTATAAAGTGGCGCCGGTATCGCGTTTGGCTAATTCGGCCGCAAGTTTTATCCTTTGGGCTTCGCCGCCAGACAAAGTCGTGGCGCTCTGACCCAAGCGAACATAACCCAGGCCGACTTTTTGCATCGTCTGGAGTTTGTCGGCGATCGTGTGAATATTGGCAAAAAATTCTAGGGCATCGTCGATCGTCATATTTAGCACTTGCGAAATCGTTTTACCTTTCCACATTACTTCCAGCGTTTCACGATTATAGCGAGTGCCCTTGCAAACGTCACAAGTAATGTAGACGTCCGGTAAAAAGTTCATCTCAATTTTAATCTGGCCGTCGCCTTGGCAGTTCTCACAACGGCCGCCGATAACATTAAAACTAAATCGCCCCGGCTTGTAGCCGCGACTACGCGCCGCCGGTGTAGCGGCGAAGAGTTGACGAATTGGATCAAAAGCCTTGGTATAAGTAGCCGGGTTGCTTCTAGGAGTCCGGCCGATCGGCGATTGGTCGATCTCGATCATTTTGTTGATATATTCAACGCCGCTCAACCCCTCGTGCGCCCCGGGTGTGAGTGTGCCGTGACCCATCCGGCGATTAACGGCCTTGCTTAAGATTTCGGCGATTAAAGTTGATTTGCCCGAGCCAGAAACGCCAGTTACCACAACAAACCGTGAAGTTGGGAAATTGACGGTAATGTTTTTGAGATTATTTTCAGTTGCCCCGTGGACGGTCAGCATCTTATGGCCTTTGGCTACTTCTCGGCGGACTGGAATGATTAGGGCTTTTTCTCCTTTAAGATATGGCGCGGTGATCGAGTTGGGGTTATTTAATACTTCGTCGTAGGTGCCGCTAGCAACAATTTCTCCGCCGTGCTCACCGGCACCAGGACCGATGTCAACCAGAAAATCAGACGCCCGCATCGTTTCTTCGTCGTGCTCGACAACGATGACGGTGTTACCCAGGTCACGCAAATGATGGAGAGTCTCAATCAATTTGGCGTTGTCAGTCGGGTGAAGGCCGATTGTTGGCTCATCCAAAACATATAAAATACCAACTAGCGCCGAACCGATTTGTGAGGCCAGGCGGATTCGCTGACTCTCCCCACCGGCCAAAGTTGTCGCCGAACGGTTGAGTGTTAGGTAATCTAGCCCGACTTTGTTCAAGAATTCGAGGCGACTACTTATTTCTAGAAGTATCTTACCAGCAATCGATTGGTGGCGAACGGACAACTTTAATCCAGCGAAGAAGTCTCGGGCCTTATCGATGGTTAGTTCGGTCACTTCGGCGATATTGCGAGAGCCAACTTTGAAAATAAGGGCTTCTTGTTTCAATCGAGCGCCCTGGCAAGTCTGGCAGGGGTTGGATAGCATATACTTTTCAATCTCATCTCGAACTCGATCGGAGTCAGTTTCGGCGTAACGGTTTTCTAGGTGGGGAATCAATCCTTTATACCAAACGCTAAAATATTGGGCTTGGCCGTTGGAGAAATATTTTAGCGGAATCTTAAATGGCTTCTCTAGACCCTGGAGTAATTTTTCTAATTGCTTCGGGTCAAGGTCTTTGATCGGGGCATCGATACTTAAATCAAAATGTTCAGCGACATTTTTAATTAAAATACCGTAGTAGTTTGTCGGACTAAAAGTCCAGGGCATAATACCGCCCTCGGCGATGGTTTTGGTCCGGTCGGGAATGATTAGTTCCTCGTTGATAATTTGCCGAAAACCCAACCCATGACAGTCTTCGCAAGCGCCGTAGGGGCTGTTGAAAGAGAATGATCGGGGAGAAATTTCGCCGAGCGAAAAGCCGTCGTACGGACAGGCCAAGTCTTGGGAAAGTAATATTTCGTCGTTTGCACCTTCTTGGGCGACGATTACCAGACCCTTACTCAATTTCATAGCCGACTCGATCGCTTCGTTCAGACGAGAACGGGTGGATGAGCCGATGATTAGTCGGTCAATTAGGACTTCGATGTGATGGGCTTTGTAGCGGTCGAGTTCAATCTTGTCGCTCAAACTAAACATCTCGCCGTTGACCCTAACTGTGCCGAACCCTCCTTTATATAGATCGTGGAGGAGCTGGTGATATTCACCCTTACGACCGCGTACCACCGGTGCCAGAACGCTAATTCGGGTCCCTTCCGGTAGCCCTTCAATTAGATCAACCATTTGATCGACGCTCTGGCGGGCAATTGTCCGACCGCACTTGGGGCAGAAGGGGGTGCCGACTCGGGCAAAAAGCAGTCGTAAATAGTCGTAAATTTCTGTGACCGTCCCCACGGTAGAGCGGGGATTGTGAGAATTGGCTTTTTGATCGATCGAAATAGCCGGCGATAAGCCCTCAATGTAATCGACGTCAGGTTTTTCCATCTGACCCAAAAATTGCCGGGCGTAGCTGGAAAGGGACTCCATATAGCGACGCTGACCTTCGGCGTAAATGGTGTCGAAAGCCAATGAGCTCTTGCCCGAACCGGATAAGCCGGTAAAGACAATTAATTTTTCCCGCGGCAATTCGAGATCGATGTTCTTGAGGTTGTGCTCACGCGCGCCCTTAATGAAGATAACGTCTTTGGCCATGAAACTGCATTTTACCAAACAAATACCGAAAAAGTACCTAGCAAAAAACCGCCGTTAGGCGGTTTATTGCATCAAAAACTTTAGGGTTACTTGTCTTGTTCGCGACTTACCCACGTCTCGCCACCACGACCCTGCTCCATCGCCTTATTTAGCAGCATTGCAAATTCGCTGTCTGACACAGAGTTATCTTTTCGGTACTTGGCTACTATCCCCTCTGTCTCCTCTAGGGTAGCCTCTTTTTCCACGCCTTGTCCTTCTCCCGTGCTCATATTGTGTTCTGATTCCATTAACCTCCTTTTCCTATGTGTATACAATACGGTTATTGTTGTCAACGAAAAAGAAGCCCTTCCTTGGGCTTCTTTAATGGGTAACATTAGTGCCAAACACGCATTCCCGAAGGAGTAGTGCTAGCTGTAGAGTCATCAGCCGATTTGAGTCGGCAGTTAGAGCTGTTAGCAGATAGTCGTGATGATCCCGGACTAGCTCGCAGCACTGGCGAATCCTTTCGCTGGTACAACCGCGAGCGGTGATCTCCCTACATTCTTGCAAAACAGCCAGGGCCTCGCCTCTGGCGGGTTCGTAGGCAATGGCGTCTACCGCCAAAGCCGCTAGTTCGAGCCGAGAGCGGAAGGGATGAACGTGGTGGATTTTGCACACCTTGCGAACATTCTACCATTGACCCGGCTTAACGTCAAGGCTTCTTCACCCAAAAAAGCAACGCCCAACCGAAGTTGGGCGTTAGGGCTGGTCTGGTGGCCAGAATTTATCGATGATCTCGAGAGCAATTATGGCTGAGCGGGAATCCGCTCCTTCCATGTCCTCTCCTATCTTTCCCAGCAGTTTCCTTCGGAGTGTAGCCATCATTTCTTGACACAGCTCTTTGGCTTGTTGGTCGTCTTGTTCTTCGTCGTTAATGCCAGCTATAGCATTGAGTGCATCGACACAAAGTTCCCACTGACCATCCTTGTTGGGAAAAGCGGAATTGATCCCGCCAGTGATATTCAAGAGACAATAAAAGGTTGTTTGGCGGGCGGGATTGAGTTGTTGGGGTACGATGATTTTACCTCCAGAGCTCCCGGGGGGAGTTGTTGATGAGCTAATAGTAGACCTATTTATTTGATGCGTCAATCAATCGGAGGGTGATTTTCTCTTTCTGCATTTTCTTCAATTTAGCTACTTCATCGCGTAAAATGGCGGCTAGTTCGAATTGCAGCTCTTGGGCGGCTAGTTTCATCTGGCGCTCTTTATCTTTAATCAAGGAGTCGATATTGCTTTTGGCCAGCTGTTGCTCTATTTTATCCAAGCCAATTGATGCCGAGATTTCTTGTTCGACAATCGAGGTGATTTGCTTAGAAATGCTTTTTGGGGTGATGCCGTGAGCTGTGTTATGGGCAGTTTGAATCTCACGACGGCGGTTAGTTTCGTCGATGGCTTTTCGAAGGCTGTCGGTAATGGTATCGGCGTACAAAATAACTTGACCTTGAACATGACGAGCGGCTCGACCGATAGTTTGAATCAGCGACCGCTCACTCCGCAAGAAGCCCTCTTTGTCGGCGTCCAGAATACCGACCAACGAAACTTCCGGTAAATCTAAACCTTCACGCAAAAGATTGACGCCGATTAACACATCAAAAGTACCTAGGCGCAGTTCTCGTAAAATTTCGATTCGATCGAGAGTTTCGACGCCGCTATGTAAGTAGCGAACCCGAATACCCTGTTCTTGAAAGTAATCCGTTAGGTCTTCGGCCATCTTCTTAGTCAGGGTCGTCACCAAAACCCGTTCCTCTCGAGCGACCCGTTCTTTGATTCGCCCAAGCAAGTCCTTAACCTGGCCGTCGACCGGTTGAATAATTAGTTCAGGATCGATCAAGCCAGTCGGGCGAATAATCTGTTGGGCGGTGTTTTGTGAACGGTCTAATTCGTACACCCCTGGGGTGGCAGAGGTATAAATCGTCTGACCAACTTTATTTTCGAACTCGGCAAAGCGGAGCGGTCGATTGTCTTTGGCTGAAGGGAGGCGGAAACCGTAGTCTACCAACACTTCTTTGCGAGCCTTGTCGCCGTTGTACATTCCGCCAATTTGCGACACCGTCACATGCGACTCGTCGATAATAGTTAGAAAAGCGGGATTACTTCGGATAAAGTAGTCAAATAAAGTCGTTGGTGTACTTCCGGGCGCCCGGCCGTCAAAATGCCGCGAGTAGTTTTCGATACCGTTGCAGTAGCCAACTTCGCGAATCATCTCTAGATCGTAGCGAGTTCGGCGACCGAGTCGATCGGCCTGAATAATTTTCTTTTCGTGGTGTAAAACTTTCAGCCGTTGCTCTAGCTCGTCTCCAATCGATTTCACCGCTCGGTCCATCTGGTCGGCTGGCATGACGAAGTGGCGAGCCGGATAAAAAACAGCCAGGCGTTTATACTCGACGATGTCGCTGGTGACGGGGTCAATCTCCTGAATTTCTTCAACCGTGTCGCCGCTCAAGCGCAGGCGGATAATCCGTTGGGCGTTTGCGGGCATGACTTCAACTATCTCGCCGTGGGAACGAAAATCACCGCGCTTGAGCTCGACGTCGTTACGCTGATACTGTAATAGAACCAGCTTATCCAGCAATTGTTCGCGAGGGATTGTTTGACCCTTCGTAATTACCAGAGAAGCTTTTTGATACTCATCAGGCGAACCCAAGCCGTAAATACAAGAAACCGAGGCGACGATAATGGTGTCCTGGCGGGTCAGAATGGCCTGGGTGGCGGCGTGTCGCAGGCGGTCGATCTCGTCGTTAATTTGGGCTTCTTTCTCTATATATGTATCGGAATTAGGCATATAGGCCTCGGGCTGGTAGTAGTCGTAGTAGCTAACGAAGTATTCGACGGCATTTCTGGGGAAGTATTGTCGGTATTCGCTGGTTAACTGAGCGGCCAGGGTTTTATTATGAGCAATCACGAGTGTTGGTTTTTGAACTTGCGCAATCACGTTAGCGGCGGTGAAAGTTTTGCCAGACCCAGTCACACCTAAAAGAACCTGATGCTTCAGGCCCTTATTTATTCCCTCGACTAACGACTTGATTGCTTTAGGCTGGTCTCCCGCCGGCTTCAAATCTGTCGCTAACTCAAATTTCATAACTTCGCCATTCTACCTGAAAATCAGTCATCCGTTATCTTGACGCATGATCAAAAGTTGTTATACTCACAGTACCCAAGTCCGATCTAATCGGAATAGAGGCGCACACATGTCACAAGCACCAGAAATATCTGAAGCCGAAAAAGCCCCGATTGCCAAGCTTGCGGAGGCAATTATCAGTCAATCACTTGACGATCACGCGACGTCATTTGCCGTCTTGCCGAACGACAAGGAGATGCGGGTCTTTTACACAATCAATGACGAGCCGTTGGAGGCGATGACGGTTCCCAAGAATCTCCAGGTACCCCTGGTCAACAGATTTAAAATCATGGCCAATATGGATCTCGACAGTCACGAAGCCCAAACAGGTCGAATCAAGGAGTTTCCTTTCGAGGATAAAACATTTGAATTCGACGTTGTTACCGAACCGACAGAGTTCGGCGAGAAAGTCACTCTCACCCTCGTCGCCTGAATGGGCTCTTGAGACTACTCAACCCCGAGCGCAACCGTCAATCGACGGAATTGCACTCGGGGCTCTCTTTTCTAACCAGTTCCGCGACCTGCCAGGTCGCATAAGGTTAGCCGGTGTAATTATCAATGAGTAAGCTTTTAATTCTTGAAAGGCTACGTTGATACTGTGTTCGACTTCTGACAAATGCTCGATACTGCGAAGGGTTAATTTCAAGCAGATCTCTCCAGTCACAGATAGCGTAAGGTGAAGTTTCACTTACATATTCGTTATACGATGAGTATTTCCACTCATCGGGCGTTGACGTTAAATTAGCCGAGCTTGGATTTAAATGAACATATCTTGTCAGATGTAGAAGTTGTTCATCTGTTTTAACCAAGACGTTCTTGAAAGCGGATTCCCAGAGCGGGCCTTTACGTCCGTGTTGCATGTTAAAGTAGCGGGTATAGCTGTTCAAAATATTGCTCATGAATTTCGAAATTCCCCTATCTTTCATTTGATTAATTACAAAGTGAACGTGAGTTGGCATAAGACAATATGCGACCACTCGAACAATCTGGTCTTTTTCAAGTCGAAGTAGATACTCCTCTTTTAGTTCCGACCTCAACTCTAAGTACTTCGAAAAGTTTATGCCCGGCGATATTTGATTATAGTAACGGATGGCGTTAATAAACCGTTCATAAGAAGCTTCCGAAGTGAACACCTCATACCCTGCAATTGATCGGGTAAAAATGTGATAGGTTTCGCCGGTAACAAGCGCATCTTTTCTAATAGTAACCATATTTTACATAACTGTACCATAAGCGACCTGGCAGGTCGCGGAGGGGGCTTGACAGGTTAGTGTCTGGTCTTTACTAATGTATATCAGGTACGGTACTGGTTTGCCGTATCAAAAGTTAAAACTAAAAAACTTAGGGAAGGAGGTGAGAAGCATGGCATTTAGCAAAGTATCAGAAAAGTCTGGTAAGACTTATTACCTTCACTCCCGAGATGTTACCCTGCGTGGCGGTCGCCAACAGACCATCTATTTCTTCGCTCAAGACGTCCGACCGGGCGCCCTTGACGCCATTCCGGCCGGTTACGAAGTGATGGAGAACGCTCGCACCGGTCTCCCAATGTTGCGTAAGGCTCGTTAGTATTACTGGTTTTCCGCGGACTACCAGAAACAGAAACCCGCTCTCTGCCAACTGGCTGAAGAGCGGTTTTCTGGTGTACAATAGAATTTCATGAGGAAGTTTAGCGTCTCTTTAGCGATTTTGGCCGTCACCCTAGACGGACTAGCAATCATCGTGGCGATGATTCTCGCCTATAAATTTCGAGCCGATGGTGGCCAAATCTACTTTTTACCGTTAGCCAGCTATTTACAGCTACTCTGGTGGGTTGTTCCAGCCTGGCTGATACTACTGGCCAGCCAAGGTCTCTACAATCATCGCTCACTGCCAACTGGTTGGAGTGCCATCGGTCGACTACTGATTGGCTTATTGTCTGGTTGGGGAGCGTTGATGGTTTTCCTATACTTAAGCCGGTCGCCCGAAGCCCAAAACTTCCCGCGCTTGCTAATTATTTACGGCGTTGCTCTGACCAGCCTATTCTGTGTCGTCGATAAATTACTTTTAAGCATTTCTGTCGAGCTCTTGCGTCGAAACGGTATCGGGGTAATCCGTTCCGTTCTTTTGGTGTCAAGCAATCATCAGGATCTGATCGGGAGCTTCCGAATTGAAGAAAAGCATGGGCGACATTTGAGTCAAATAATTAAACACGACCACTTAGCCCAGATTTTAAAATTAGAACCAGGGCAGGTTGATGAGCTGATTGTGCCTGACAATGTTCTCGATGAACCGACGATGCTCTCGGCGATCAACTGGGCGGACCGGACCAATACCCAGTTTGTGCTAGTACCAAGCTTGAGTACTGTTCGCTCAACCAATGTCGAGTTTGCGACGTTGGCTGGTTCGCCGGTACTATTCTTCCGGCGGACGCCGCTTGAAGGCTGGGGGCGGGTTTACAAGAGATTGTTGGACCTGGTTATTGTTATCCCGACCATAGTCGTTCTCTCGCCGTTGTTGTTCCTAACCTTTTTCATCAGCCAGCTCTCCACTGGTTCGGGAATTATTCGTCAGAAACGAATCGGTCAGGACAGCCGGGAGTTCTATATTCACAAATTTCGCAGCATGTACGTTGATGCTGATGATCGGTTCCCAGAATATCGAGGTTGGTCAAGCAATGAGGCTAAAGATCCGCGAATCACTCCAGCCGGTCGGATTTTACGAAAAACAAATCTAGATGAGTTGGCACAGGTCTGGGACGTGCTGGTAGGTAAGATGAGTATCGTCGGGCCACGACCGGAGCAGCCAAAATATGTCGCCCAATTTGCTCAAGAATTGCCCGATTATCTTAAGCGTCATCACGTCAAATCTGGAATGACTGGTTGGGCTCAAATAAACGGTGCCCGCGGTAATACCCCCATCACCGATCGGGTCAAGTACGACCTATATTACATTGATAACTGGTCGATTTGGTTTGATATTCGAATTATCTTAGCAACATTCATTTATGTATTTAGACAACTCGTAAACAACAAGAATTAGGAATCAGGAATTAAGAATTAAGAATGATATCAATACCAATATCCCCATTCCAAATTCATAATTCTAAATTCTCCATTCTCTTCATAGTTTTAGACATAAAACAATGAAGATTGCTCTTGTTCATGATTTCTTTACCCAGTGGGGTGGGGGAGAAAGAGTTTTAAAAACCTTTAGCGAAATTTGGCCGGAGGCACCAATCTATGTCATCGCCAAAGACCAGAAACTGGTTGATGAATTCTTACCTGGCCGGACAGTTATCGCCAGTTTTTTGCAGAATTTTCCTGGCGTGCCGAAGGCCTTTAAGTACTATTTATCGTTCATGCCACGAGCGATTGAGTCATTTGATCTAAGCAAGTTTGATGTCGTGCTGTCGGATTCGTCGGCCTACGCCAAAGGAGCGATCACATCGGGCAAAACCAAACACATCTGTTATCTTCATACCCCAACCCGATATTTAACCAGCGACAAGGAGGAGTATCTGGCAGACGCCCCGATTCCGCTACCGCTAATTGGTCGGCCGATTGTCAAAATGATTTTAAGAGGACTAACAAAATGGGATCTGGCGGCCAGCAAGAGACCGGATTATTTAATCGCTAACTCGAACTACATCGCCGCTCGGACCGAAAAATATTATCAGCGGACACCAGACCAGGTTATCTTTCCACCAGTTGATACCAAACAATTCCAAATTTCTAAGGACATAAAAGATTACTGGTTGGTTTTGGGTCGAAACGAGCCGTATAAGCGAACCGACATAGCTATTTTGGCGGCCAACCAGCTCGGGCTAAAACTGAAAGTGGTGGGTGGCGGGACGAAAATGAGCGAGCTGAAAGCAATCGCAGGGCCAACGATTGAGTTTACCGGTCGAGTTAGCGACGACGAATTGGCCGATCTTTACTCCCACGCCATGGGCTTAATTTTTCCACCAAAAGAAGATGCGGGTATTACGCCACTAGAAGCGATGGCTTCCGGCCGACCAGTAATTGCTTACGGCGAAGGTGGAGCTTTGGAGTCGGTGGTCGCTGGGGTAACTGGCGAATTTTTTGCCGAACAGACCGTCGAATCACTCGTGGCAGTTCTCAAAAACTTTGACACGACCAAATACGATCCCCAAAAGATCCGCGCCCACGCGATGAAATTTGATGCCGAAGAATTTAAAGAAAAAGTCAAGAAAATAGTCGAAAAAATTTCCCGCTAATGGTCTTGATATATTAAGAAAAGAGTACTACAATATTTTCGTTGCTGGCACGAAGGCCAATTGGGGCCGCGATTCCTCGAGAAACCAAATCGGCTGTTAAACGTAGGCGACCTGTGCCAGAACCCTCTTGCCCCCTCCACCAGGAGGGGCATTTTCTTGGCTTGGTTTTCACCTGTTTTTAAGGTACAATTCTATTAATGTCAGCTGAATATTCTGCCAAACAAATTACTGTTCTAGAAGGGCTAGAACCGGTCCGAAAACGACCGGGTATGTACATCGGCGGCACCGGCATCGAAGGCCTTCATCATTTAATTTGGGAGGTTTTAGACAACGCTGTCGATGAAGCAATGGCCGGTCACGCCAACCACGTATCGATCGAGCTAAATTCGGACGGCACGGTTTCCGTGCAAGATAACGGTCGCGGTATTCCGGTAGATATGCATGCTACAACCAAAGTCTCCGCCCTAGAAACGGTTTTAACTAAGCTTCATGCTGGCGGCAAATTTGGTGGCGAAGGTTACAAAGTTTCCGGCGGTCTGCATGGTGTTGGCGTCTCGGTGGTCAACGCCCTGTCGGTCGAGCTCAAAGCCGAAGTTTTCAAAGACGGCAAACACTACATCCAGGAATACGAGCGAGGCAAGCCTAAATATTCGATCAAAGAAGTCGGCCAAACAGATCAACAGGGGACGCGAATTACCTTCAAAGCCGATACCCAGATTTTTCCTCAAACAATCTTCTCTCGCAAAACCGTTGTTGACCATGTTCGTCAGCAAGCTTACCTGACTAAAGGCATTTTTATCGCTATCAAGGATAATCGAATTGACGAAGACATTCCGGCTGAAGACAAGCAGTATCCCGCCACCTACAACTTTCATTTTCAAGGCGGTATCGCTTCCTACGTTAGCCATTTAGTCCGCCACAAAAAGTCATTAATAGATCGACCGATTTACTTAACCAAGCAAGTTGGCGATGCTCAAATTGAAGTCGCCTTAACCTATGTCAATGACTACAACGAGCATGTTTTCACTTTTGCCAATAACATTCACACTATCGAAGGTGGAACGCACCTAACTGGTTTCCGTTCGTCGATTACTCGAGTTATTACCGAGTATGCTAAGAAGCTAGCTGGCAAGGATGCCGATATGAGCATTGTCGGCGAAGACATTCGCGAAGGGCTAACGGCCGTGGTTTCAGTCAAACTGCCAGATCCTGAATTTGAGGGTCAAACTAAATCTAAGCTCGGGACACCGGCGATGCGTGGTAATGTTGAAACCGTCGTCAACGAAGGGCTGGATCGTTGGTTTGGTGAGCATCCGACCGAAGCTCGAACCATTATCGAAAAAATATCCCTTTCGGCTCGAGCCCGATTAGCCGCCAAAGCCGCCCGTGAAGCGGTTGTTCGTAAGGGGGCGCTTGAGGGTATGACCTTGCCCGGTAAACTAGCCGACTGCTCCGAACGCGACCCGGCCAAAAGCGAGCTATATATAGTGGAAGGCGACAGTGCTGGCGGAAGTGCCAAAAATGGTCGGGATCGAAAGTTCCAAGCGATTCTACCTCTGCGCGGGAAAATCCTCAATGTCGAAAGAGCTCGGCTCGATAAGATGTTATTGAACGCCGAAGTCAGGGCTTTGATTATCGCCATGGGCGCTGGTATCGGCGAGGAGACAAATATTGACAAGATGCGCTATCACCGAATTATCATCATGACCGATGCCGATGTTGATGGTGCTCACATTCGCACCCTACTCCTAACATTTTTCTACCGACATTTCCCCGGTATCATCGAAAAAGGCTATATGTACATCGCTCAACCGCCGCTCTTCGGCATCAAATATAAAAATAACATTACCTATGTGCACAGCGAGGCCGAGCGCGATTTGGTGGTGGAAAAGTTAAAGACTGGCAATAATGGCAGTCTGCCCGGACTCAACATTCAGCGCTACAAGGGTTTAGGCGAGATGAATCCGGAACAGCTTTGGGATACGACCCTCAATCCAGTCAACCGAGTTCTACTCCAAGTAAATATCGAGGATGCCGAGAAAGCCGATCAGATCTTTTCCGATCTGATGGGCGAGGATGTCTTACCGCGCAAAAGATTCATTCAGAATCGGGCAACTTCAGCAAAAAATATTGACATATAATAATGACAAGCACGAAGCACCAAGCACGAAATCCGAAACAAATCTTAAATCTAAATTTTCAAAATTTTAAACATTTGAATTTCGAATTTGTTTCGAATTTCGAGATTCGAATTTTGGATTTAACAAACGATGTCTAACGAAACAAAAGACAAAAAATTGAAGGATAATTTGCCCGAAGAGACCAACTTCGGTGTGATCAAACCTCGACAGATTCATGACGAGATGAGCGAGTCGTACTTAGACTACGCCATGAGCGTCATCGTTGCTCGGGCACTGCCTGATGTTCGTGACGGCTTGAAACCGGTTCATCGACGGATTCTTTATGCTATGCACCGCCTTGGTTTGGGTCCAACCGCCAAGCATCGTAAATCGGCTAAAATCAACGGCGAGGTCTTGGGTAACTATCATCCACATGGTGAAATGGCCGTTTACGATTCGATGGTCCGGATGGCCCAGTGGTGGAGCTTACGAGTGCCGTTGGTTGATGGCCAAGGTAATTTTGGCTGCTTTACAAAGGATACCGAAGTTTTGCTAACAGATGGTCGCAATTTAAGTTTTGCGAACTTAGTTAAAGAATACCGGCAGGGAAAGAAAAGTTTTACCTTCACTGTTAACAATCTTGGCTTGATCGCAATTGCCGAAATCGTTAATCCTCGCTTAACTCGTCGTAGAGCCCAATTGGTGGAGGTTGAGCTAGATAACGGAGTCCGAATAAGATGTACGCCAGATCATCGCTTTATGTTAAAAGACGGTTCCTACATTGAAGCGAAAGATCTACTGACCGGGCAATCTCTGATGCCTATTTATCAAAAGCTGTCATCGGCCGAGGATCGTCTAAAAAGAAACGGTTATCCACTCGTCTATCAGAATAAAACTGATGCTTGGGTCCCAGCTCACCATTTAGCCGACAATTACAACCTTAGTCACGGCTGTTACCCTAAAAGCAGGGGCAAGGTTCGCCACCACCTTGATTTTAATAAACTCAACAATAATCCAGATAACATTACGAGAGTTGAATGGGGAGAGCATTGGGAAATCCATTACAAACATGCTTCGAGCCAACACAAAAACGAAGAATATCGCCAGAAGATTGCTGCCGGTCGAACCGCATTTTGGTCGGACGACAATAACAAGAAAAAGTATGCGGACAGGATGTCAGCGAGGAACTTGCAGAACTGGCAAGACCCAGTCTACAGAGTAAAAATGCAGCGTTTTCTTAGTGAGGTAAATAAGGAATATATTCAGAACCATCCCGAGAAACGGCTAGAGCTAGCAAAGCGTGGTTCGTCTACCCTCAAAAGATTATGGAAAGTTCCTCTATATCGACAACTTTTTCACGAAAAGATCGTTGCCTCAAATAAGAATCGACTCACTAATCTCACTGGCAAATCCAAGTTTTTGAATGTTTGTAGGGCCGTTCTAAACGACAAAAAGGCATTGAGCCAAGACTTATACGAAACTAAACGAACCGAACTGTATAGTTACGGTGGAGCAACTAAATGGGAAACAGGAATCAATAAATACTACAACGGCGATCCCGATCTAGTTCTTTTCGCCCTCAATAAAAATCATAAAGTTGTTGGTGTTCGAACGCTTAGGAAACCGGAGGATGTTTATGACCTAACTATTGAAGGTAGTCACAACTTTGCATTAGCTGGTGGAGTTTTTGTTCATAACTCGATGGACGGGGATTCGGCGGCTGCTCCTCGCTATACTGAAGCCCGTCTCGCTCCCCCTTCCGATGCCTTTCTGTCCGATATCGATAAAGAAACCGTTGATTTTCGTGATAACTATGACGGCACAACGCAAGAACCCGTAGTTTTACCGACTCGTCTGCCCAATTTACTGATTAACGGCTCGCAAGGCATCGCCGTTGGTATGGCCACCAACATCCCACCCCATAATGTTAACGAAGTTATCGACGCATTAGTGCTGATGCTGGATAAGCCAGATGTTGAGGACGACGAAATTCTCTCGATTATTAAAGGACCTGATTTTCCGACTGCTGGCATTGCCTACGGCCAAAGTGACATTAAAGACGCCCTCTTAACTGGTCGCGGTCGGACGGTTGTTCGCGGTCGAGCCGAAATCGACGAAGAAAAAAACCGGAGCCGAATTATCGTTTCCGAATTGCCCTATCAAACCAACAAAGCCACTTTCGTCACCCACATCGCCGATTTAGTTAAGTCAAAAAAGATTGAGGGCATCTCCGATCTTCGCGATGAGTCTGACCGCGTCCAAGCGGTCCGAGTCGTGATCGACCTGAAACTTGGTGCACCAGCTTCTAAAATTCTCAATCAGCTTTACGAACTAACCGAGCTTCAATCCGTTGTTCATTACAATATGGTGGCATTGGTTGACGGCATTCAGCCCCGACTTCTCGGAGTGATGGAGATTTTGAGCGAGTTTATCGCTCATCGGGTGGTGATTGTCACCCGTCGAACCGAATATGAGTTGAAAATCGCCCAAGCCCGAGCTCATATTTTAGAAGGTCTGAAGATTGCCCTTGATCATCTCGATGCCATCATCAAGCTGATTCGGGCGTCAAAAGACCGCGACGAAGCCAAAAGTGAGTTGATCAAACAATTTAAATTATCCGACATTCAAGCCAACGCCATCTTGGATATGCGCCTGTCGCAATTAGCCAATCTGGAGCGTCAGCGCATTTACGACGAGTACGATGCCGTCATGAAACTGATTGCTGATTTAGAAGATATTCTAGCCAAACCAGCTCGAATCCAGAAGATTATCAAAGACGAATTATCAGAAACCAAAGCCAAATTTGGTACCGAGCGCAAAACAGAGATTCGTCCGGAAGCGCTCGGCCAACTGACAGCGATCGATTTAATCCCCGAAGAGTCGGTCTTAATTAGTCTGACAAGAGGCAATTATGTTAAGCGCCTCCCGGCCGATACCTACAAGAGTCAACACCGCGGTGGCAAGGGCGTCATCGGTATGTCCACCCGCGACGACGACGCCGTGGTTGATATCGTCTTTGCGTCGACACACGACGACATTATGTTCTTCACCGATGCTGGCCGAGTCTTCACCATCAAAGCCTACGAGATTCCCGCCTCCAGCCGTCAGAGCAAAGGCATCGCTCTGCCGAACTTAATTAGGATTAACGCCGAAGAAAAAGTGACGGTCTTGATTACTATGCCAGATAAAGATCGGGCCGGCTTCTTCTTCTTCGCCACCAAACTCGGTGTCGTTAAGCGGGTCGCAACCGAAGCCTTTAAGAATGTTCGCAAAAACGGTGTTGCCGCCATTGGCCTCAAGCCCAAAGATATTTTGCTCTGGGTGAAGCGGACAACCGGTACGGACGAAATCGCCCAAATGACTAAAAATGGCCAAGTCATTTTATACAACGAATCGGAAGCGCGGGCGATGGGTCGAAGCGCCGCTGGTGTTCGCGGTATGCGTTTGAAGGGTGACGACCAGATTATTGAGACGACAGTTCTAACTGGCGAAAGCGAAGCCATCTGCGTCATCTCTAAAAATGGTATCGGCAAAAAAGTTGATGTCAAAGAATTCCGCAATCAACACCGGGGAGGCAGCGGTATTCGGATCGCTAAACTGACTCCTAAAACCGGTTTATTGGCCGGAGGTACAGTTATCACCAAGCAGTCGCGCGATTTAATTATTGTTTCTGACTCCGGCCAAGTGATTCGAATTCCAATTACTTCGGTCAAGAAACTTTCTCGCCAGGCCTCGGGCGTAATCTTGATGCGTTCGAGTGGTAGTGACAAAGTGGTGTCGCTGACGGTGGTGTCTGAAGCCGAAGAAACGGTTGAAGCTGGGGTGGTGATTGAGGCAGAACCAGCTGAAGGTAAGAAGAAATGAAAAGCGTCGCGACTCAAAACTCAAAGCTCAAAGCTCAAAATTACAACTCAAAGCTCAAAACTTTTGAGTTACTAGTTACAGTTTCGACTTTTGACTTTTGCCTTTTGTCGCTTCGCTCGCTTCTCCCTTTGGTCGCAGTGAGTTTGGGGAGCCGATGACTGACGAAGCTAACAAGAAATTACTCCAGTTGCCAGATTCAATTTCCGTCCGGGCGCTGGCCGACAAGCTCGGCGTCAACGCTATCGACGTGATCGGTAAACTAATCAAAAACGGTGTTATGGCGACGATCAACCAATCGATCGATTATGATACCGCATCGTTATTAGTCGAGGATTACGGCTGGACGGCTGAACCGGAATTACAGACCTCTAGTATTTTTACTAAAAGTACCGACACCAAAACATCGCAACCTCGACCACCAATTGTGACAATTATGGGGCATGTCGATCACGGCAAAACCTCACTTTTGGATTTCATTCGACAGTCTAATATCGCCGCTGGTGAGACGGGCGGCATCACCCAGCATATTAGCGCCTACCAAATTGAATTTAAGGCTACCGATAGTCTGAAGCGCAAGATTACTTTTGTTGACACCCCTGGCCATGAGGCCTTTTCGGCCCTGCGAGCCCACGGCGCCAGCATTACCGACTTGGTGATTTTGGTGGTCGCCGCCGATGACGGTATTAAACCGCAGACACTAGAAGCGCTTCACCACGCTCGAACTTCTAATGTACCGGTGATTGTCGCCATCAATAAATTTGATTTGCCCGGAGCTAATATCGAACGAGTTAAGCAACAGCTGGTTGAACACGATCTAGCACCAGAGGAGTGGGGCGGTAAAACAGTTGTCGTGCCAGTTTCGGCTAAGACCGGGGAAGGCGTCGATCATCTCCTTGAAATGATCATTCTAACTACGGATTTGCTCGAGCTGAAAGCCGATCCGGCTGCCGCTAGCGAGGGGATTGTCATAGAAGCCAATATGGATAAACAGCGTGGGCCGATTGCGACCGTCCTTATATATAATGGGACGCTACGGGCTGGCCAAGTTGTTGTGACTGGGGGAACGTACGGTCGAATTAAAGTTTTAGAAGATGACTTGGGCCGACAAATTGCCTCAGCTGGCCCAGCCACCCCAGCGATGATTATGGGCTTGAAAGCAGTGCCAATCTTCGGAGATCGATTAATTGTGGCCCCAAATGAGAAGGTGGCTAAAACGATGGTTACCCAAAGTATCGACAAGACTAAAGCCGCCTCAAGCGAAGACGACAATCACTTAAAAATCGTTCTCAAAACTGATGTCGGCGGTAGTTTGGCGGCACTGGAAGAATCTATCTCAAAATTGAAAGTTAAGGATGCAACCGTTGAAATCCTTTCTAGCGGAATCGGTGCCGTTAATGAAAATGACATTAACCTCGCCAAGCCAGCCAAGGCGATTATTGTGGCTTTTCACTCGACACCAACCAAACGAATTAAAGATCTAGCCGAAAAAGAAGGCGTTGAGCTGCGCGAGTTTTGGATTATCTACGAAGCCCTCGACTTACTTACCGAAAAGCTAAAGAAAATTGCCACCCCAGTTTATGTCCGCGAAGAACTGGGCCGCCTGAAAATCTTGCAAGTTTTCTCCCAGAAAAAAGATGTCGCTATTGCCGGTGGCGACGTCACTCAAGGAATTGTGACGATGGCTGATGAAGTTGTTGCTTATCGCGATAAGGAAGAAATCGGTACGGCCAAAATGACGGGGCTGAAAATCGGTAAAGTCAGCGTTGATCAAGCCGAAGTCGGGCAACAGTGCGGCGTTGGTTTGGAAGGCGCCCCGGCACTCGAAAAGGGCGATGTCCTAGCATTTGTCAAAATTAGGGTTGAGTAACGTTACTCCGAGCTAACTTTTGCGGCCTGCGCCCGCTTGGCTAATGCGAGGACCAGGGGGCCTAATTGCGAAGCGGCCCCCTAGCCCCTCGCGCTCCCTACCCCCGCACGCTACTCACAGAGGTAAGGAGAAAAACCGCTCGCTGACCTGCTTTTGATGGGTCATGGCTTGCGGTTTTTCGTTTAATCATAAACTACACTGAGATCGTACTTGAAACTTGCCACTTGATACTTGATACTTAAATCTAGGAGGGGATAGTGCAGACGCTGAAAGATATTTGGCAGGGTTGGATGCAGTTTGGAGTTGGTGATACGACTCGCTGGCTGTATTTTTCTTTTGATATATTGCTGGTGGCGTTAATTTTGTATTTTATAGTTCGGGCCTTTAACTCACGAAAGAATATCAACTACTTTGCTCTTATTGGGTTAGCGTTAGCCATACTGGTCATTAGTGCCTACATTACCCTGCCGGGCTTACATATTTTAGCTCAATTCGGTTTAGTCTTGCTGGTAATAGGTTTGCCACTTTTTCTTGACGATCGCTGGTTGGGATTGTTTGGGAGCAAGGTCAGCCTGCCAACTACTGAACCGCCGTATTTAAATTCTTTCCTAGTCGGTCTTTTCTCGATAATAGGCTCATTTATAATCGTTGGTTTGGTAAGCGGTATCGGTGCTAAAACCGCCGAACTGCCCAATGGGGTACCGTTAGTAGCTGTGAACTTGCCAGCTGGCATGGCGGCCAGTTTTGGGAGTCAGGTGACGGCGAGAGTGATAGTTAGTGCCGAAAACGGTCAGTGGCGATCACTAACAGCCGATAACTTCTCTGCCGTTGTTGATGTTGCCGCCCAAGGAGAGGGTACCTACGATCTGCCAATTAAGCTGACTTCCAAGCTTCAAGACGTGACAATAGTTCGGGTTAATCCCCGTAGCGTCGTGGTGACAGTCGAACCTGTTATCAAGAAAACCGTTGTGGTTGTGGCAAAATTTACTGGTCAGGCTGGCGAGGAGCTGGTACCGGACGAAGCCGTTTTTAACCCTGTCAAAGTTGAGGCTAGTGGTCCAAAGTCGGTTCTAACCGATCTAACTCAAGCGGTTATCCAGGTAAAGCTAAATGGTGAAACCAAGAAAATTAGTCAAAAGTTCAGCCTAGTTGCTCTTACCTCCTCCGGAGAAGTCATCGGTTCGGTGTCCTTTAATCCCCCAGAAGTTGAAGCGACGATTGATTTGGTTAAAGCCGGAAACCTAAAAACCGTCGGAATTAGGCCGATCACTACCGGTCAAGTAGCTGGTGGCTATTGGATTAAATCCATCACCCTAGACCCGTCGGTTGCGACCGTTACCGGTCCGATCGACCAACTATCGGCCCTTTCTGAATTAACCACTGAACCGTTTTCTGTCGCTGGCCTGAATCAAGATACTACCCTTTCAACCGCCCTGGCTTTACCAAGCGGTATCACCGGCACCGGTTCGAGCCAAAAAATCAGCGTTAAAATTGATGTTGAAGGCACCAGTAGCGTCAAAACTATTACCCCCGAACTGAATTACGATGGCTTGAGCTCTGCACTCAAAGTTACTACTGTTACGCCTACTTCCGTCTCCACATTAGTTTCGGGTCTTTCGAACGTTCTCACCGCCCTGGTCGACAGCACAATCAAAATCAAGATTAATCTCTCGCCGTACCAATCGCCTGGAACCTACTCCATTACTATCAGAACGACCGATTTCACTTTGCCCGACGGTATCGGCTTGGTTAGCTTCTTACCTTCGGCGTTGAGCATTACCCTGGAAAATAAGTAAGCTCAAAGATATCTCCGACGCTTCTATCGACTAACCCTACTAAACTAATCCCGATATTTTAAAAGATATCAAGGAGCGGGATCGGTGTTGTTTTTGAATTGATCCTGCCACTTACTCAAGTAATCCTGGGGATCGTTAATCGTGCCGATGCCAGGGATAAAATTTGTCGAGAATTCATAGGTATTTGTACCATCTTGTACCGCTTTGGTAATTGCTAGCCGTCGTTCGGTTGATGAGCTGGGGAAAGCGACCGATTGCTTCTGGGGGGTGGTAACGGCAAACAAGTATTTCCCGGCTCCAATCACAGCGATTAGCAATCCGAGACTAAAAAAAACCTCCGACACTCTGGTTATCTTCGAAGAATCAAGCCGTAGAGACCCTCGGCCTAACATAATTACTTGCAGGCTTGGTCAGTTGAAGCCTCACAGACAGTGCCTGAAACAACCCACCTGGTGGGGATGGCGAAGCCATTAGTTCGACTTCTGTTGCCACTGTCTCCGTCCCAGTTATAGTAATTCGTGAAGCCGTAGGCACCTGTGGCATAGATACAATCGCCCGATATGTTCTCTAGACAAGAAGCAGTATTACCAACAGCTTTGGCTTCAGTTCCTTGAGTACTGTTGACCGGATCTCCTCTTTCTCTACTACTGACGGTCAGTAAATCCATCGTAAACCCGACAGTTGGAAAGAGGGCTCCAGCAATCCAGCCACCACTATGATCATTGGGGACTATTTTGATTATGCGACCCGTTTCAAATCTTATGGTGCTATTTAGCGAATTCCATGTCTCTTTAAAAAATGGGCCATTATCTCCAAACTTACCCAAAACTTGCCAGGACGCCACACCTATAATAATTTCATCAGATACAGTATTACCACCACCATTATCACGTACGCGTTTAAGAATAAGATTTTTGGTGGCATTCCATTCAGAAGTATAGGTTGCAGTGACACCAGCAACCGTGACCGACTTGGGTGCAGAGACCCAAAAGGCCAGGCCAATTACCGTGGCGATTATACCGAAAACAATGCGATTTACCGTGTTTAAAGTCATTACTATATTTAGAATAACCTAGCCAATAATGCTGTCAAGTTTTGACAACCAATTATTAGTGATATATTGAATATGAGGATGAATAACAGAGGCAATGAAAAGTCAGTAATCCGACTAATACATCGCAATCTTATTTTTGCGGTGGTGGCGACAGTAATTATCGGGGCATTAGTATTCGCTAATTTGTATCGTGGCGGTTTGCTTGGACCAATCGTTGGTGACAGAAATATTTTCTCTTTATATTGGAGAATAAGCGACCACACAGCCACGTCTATACTAACCAACGACCTAAAAGGCTCTGATGAACCAGAATATATAGTCAATAAAGTTATGCCACTGGAACGAAATTCAGACGGTGGCTTAAAAGCCCTGCCCCGATTTCAAGGACAGCTAGAGTATTGCTCGAAGACAACACCATGTTAACAAGAAAAATTCTCTTGTTGTTAGTGGTTATCTTCGCTCTTGCGCCGACGGCGCAGGCGTATAGTCCGCCACCGGCTGGAAATATCTTCCTACTGAAGAAAATTATAGACGATAAACCTAGTATCCAGATCGAACTGCCACCGAGACTAATTATGATGCCGGACAAATTACTTTTTCCTAAGATAGGGGTTACACATTCATTCAATTCTCAGTCAGAGCAATTTGAACTGGACCCACCTAGGCCGGGACCTTATCCAGAACATAAGGTGTCAGTGACCAAAAGCGGGTCAGGATCTCCGGATGGCGACTATTATGTGATTACTGTAACCGGATTTAAAAAAGACGAGCTACCGGGGGTTAAGGATTTTCGTTTAACATTTGTAACGACAGTTTCCAATAAGAATATTGAAGATGTGGAGAAATATCTTGAAAAAAATTCCATCCCCACCGCCGAGTTAACCGGTGTCGGTTGTGCGCCTTCTGAATATAAATCTCATATTTGTCTTAAGACTATCACTACCGTTCGGGCTTCGAGCAAGAAGCTGGTGGCTTATCTGAAGCAAACAATCGGCGTTAAGGGTATTATCGTACCGGGTAATGTTGCCGCTCCAGGACTCATTGATGGTTTTTCGCTTAGCCCTCGCTCACTGGCCGTCGGCGGTAATGTTGATGTCAGCGGCGGAACGAAACTGGAAGGATATATTTCCGAAAATACGACTGTATTTAGCTGGGGTAAAGTCGAGAGTCAAATACGAGCAATGTTTAAGAAGGGCCAAGACCTCGGGTCAAGTATTTCGTCGAATAATTTTACTTCTACTAACACATACAAGTCCATTCGGTGGAATCTTAATGCTCCCGCCAAAAATACAATGGACCAGACTTCAAATAGTTTTTCCACCCCACCAGAAGGTAAAATTTGGTATCACAATAATTCGTTGACCCTAGACGCACCCGGAAACAGTGGAATCACTTTTTCTGGCTCGGGAACGATCGTCGTCAAGGGTAATCTATCAATCAACGACCCCATTAAATGCGGGACGCTCACTCAAACCCGCCTGGCTTTTCTAGTAGAAGGCGATATCAATATCAATACTGACTCCATCGGTTGCGGAGCGTATATCGCGATGGGTGGAAAATTAACGTTTAGCAATCCAATTAGTGGTAGCGGCAATATGACCGGCATCTTTATTGCTAGAGACTCGGTGAAATTACCAGCCGGTGAGCTTAAAGGTCCCTATATCATTAATTACGATTCGTACTTAGCCGCCCATCCAACTGCCTTGATCCAAGAGTTGCTGACGGCAGTTTTCTCATCGGGTTCTTGATGCTAGTCGATACAGTCGAGATTGAGCTCAAAAGTGGCAAGGGCGGGGATGGCGTTATCGCCTGGCGTCGCGAGAAGTTTGTCGCTCGTGGCGGACCCGACGGCGGTGACGGCGGTAAGGGCGGTAGTGTCATTTTGCAAACCAGTCACAATCTAGACACCTTGAGTGCCTTTCGTTATCGCAAAGTTTTCCAGGCCGAAGATGGTCAAAAGGGTGCTAATAAACGCAAAACTGGTGCCGCATCGCCAGACCTAGAACTGCTCGTTCCGGTCGGTACTAGAGTGATTGATTTAGATGGCGGGCGGATTATTGTTGATCTAATTAACGATAATCAAAGCTATGTTATTGCCAAAGGTGGAAAGGGGGGATTGGGCAATGTTCATTTTGTTTCCGCCACCAATCAAAACCCCTTTGAGGCCACCCAGGGCCAGCCAGGACAAAGTGTCAAAGCGAAATTAGAACTGCAATTAGTGGCCGATGTCGCTCTAATTGGCCAGCCAAGCTCGGGCAAGTCGTCGATCATCAAGGCTCTGACTGGGGCCAATGTTCGGATTGGTGCCTATCACTTTTCCACGACCGAGCCGATCCTGGGGGTGCTGAAATCTGGCGATCAATCGCTGACTTTAGTTGATTTGCCTGGTTTAATCGAAGGGGCTCATCGGGGCAAGGGATTGGGCTCTGAATTTCTTCGTCACACCCAACGTGTTCGAGTGCTTCTACAGGTGCTCGACGGCACAGAACCAAATATAGAAGAATCTGAACAGGCGGTATTGAGTGAACTTAGGGCTTACGACCCAACTTTAATTCAGAAACCACGACTGATTGTCGTCAATAAAACCGACCTACTTTCAGTGGCCGAACAAAAAGCCTTACAGAAGAAGTACCCCGATGCGGTACTGGTTAGTGCCACCGAACAAACAAACCTCGACCGACTCAAAGACCGACTAGTAGAGATCGCTAGCTAGTAAATTCGAAATCCGTGCTTTTGGGTCAAAAATAATTGCCTATTGACAAAGAGTCAGAATTCGATATTATTGTCAAAGGATTGGTTGGGGAAGATAGGAGAAATATTATAACGACATTGAGTCGTGAGTGTTTTGGCTCTATTAAGAGTGGCTTTCTGTATATTGGTCTGAAAGACCGATTCGACAGTGAATAACTTTGCTGCCGAAATAACTAGCTAGGAGGCAGACTGCGTAAATTGTTTCGCCCATTGGAGGCTAAAGGGGGACTTTCTAATTTAATTGAAGTACAGCTAAAAAGTTATGGCTGGCTTTTTGACGAAGGAATCGGTGAGCTCTTGAGCGAAATTTCGCCCGTTGAAGACTTTACCGGCAAACTATTCTCGCTCGAACTTGGTAAATACTCACTTGATCCCGCCAAATACGACGAAAAAACGGCCAAGGACAAGAATTTGTCTTATAAATCGCCTCTGCGTTGCCAAATAAAGCTGACAAATAAGCTCACCAACAAGACCAAAACTGGGGAGGTCTTTTTGGGTGATTTTCCGCTGATGACCGACCGAGGTACTTTCATTATTAATGGTGTGGAACGCGTTGTAGTTTCTCAAATCGTTCGCTCTTTTGGCGCCCTATTTACCAGCGAAGATATTGGGGGCCGTCGCCTTTTTGGAGCCAAGATAATCCCTAACCGCGGGGCCTGGCTGGAGTTTGAAACTAATTCTCGCAATGTTATCTCGGTCAAAGTTGATCGCAAGCGCCGTATTCCGATTACCACCTTCTTGCGAGCCCTGGCTGGATACGAAGACAAGCAGATTGTCTCTCTATTCAAAGATGTCGATACTAACACCGAGGCTCAATACATCCAGTCAACTCTGGCTCGTGACCCAGCTAAAACATACGACGAAGCCTTGGTTGAGGTATATAAACGAATCCGCCCCGGCGATCTTGTCACCCCCGAAACAGCTAAAACATATATCGACACAATCTTCTTCAACGCTAAGCGCTACGATTTGGGGCGGGTTGGTCGCTATAAAATTAATCAACGACTGGAAATGTCGGTACCAAATGTTGCCAAAAACAGAGTTTTGCGTCTCGAAGATATCGTCGAAACAATCAAAGAAATCATCCGACTCAATAATACTCCCGGGAGCTTGCCTGATGATGTTGACCATTTGAAAAATCGCCGAGTTCGAGCCGTCGGTGAACTGGTTCAGAACCGAATCCGAGTCGGACTTTTGCGCATGGAGCGAATTATCAAGGATCGAATGAGCCAAGTTGTCGAACCCGATGAAGTTAACCCCATTTCTCTAATTAACTCTCGACCGGTCGCCGCTATTTTGCAGGAGTTCTTTGCTTCCAGCCAGATGAGCCAATTTATGAACCAAACCAACCCGCTAGCCGAACTAGAACATAAGCGAACCCTTTCCGCCACTGGCCCCGGTGGTCTATCACGAGAACACGCCGGTTTTGACGTTCGAGATGTTCACCGTTCTCACTACGGTCGCATCTGCCCAATTACCACCCCGGAAGGTCAGAACATCGGTTTAGTTGGTTATCTTGCTTCTAACGCGCGAGTTAATGAATACGGTTTCATCGAAACGCCTTTTCATAAAATCGATCAGGTTGGTAATAAATCCCGAGTGTCGAATCAGATTGAGTACCTCGATGCTTTTGATGAAGAGAAATTTACCCTCGCCCCGTTCTCTACTAAACTAGACGAAAAGGGAAATATCATCGGCTCAAAGGTCATCGCCCGCCGCCACGGCGAACCGGTCATCGAAAGCCCAACTAAAATTGACTATATTGATGTATCGCCTCAACAAACCGTTTCAATTTCCTCGGCGCTAATTCCGTTTGTTGAACACGATGATGCGACGCGAGCCTCGATGGGTTCGAATATGCAACGTCAAGCGGTGCCGTTAGTTAAGCCCCAAGCGCCAATTATTGGTACTGGACTCGAGGGTGCTGTCAAAGATTCTGGGCAGTTGGTTGTTTCGGAAGACGACGGCGTTGTTAGCTACGCCGACGGTGAGCAGATTAAGATTAAGTCTGGTACCAAAGAAAGAATTTATACCCTATCGAAATTCGTCCGTTCCAATCAAAGCACCTGCATTAACCAGCGACCAACGGTCAAAATCGGCGACAAAGTCAAAAAAGGTCAAGTCATTGTTGACTCATCCGCTTCGGCCGAAGGCGAGTTAGCGATCGGCCAAAATGTCACTGTCGCTTATCTAAGTTGGGGCGGTTACAATTACGAAGACGCTATCATCGTCTCCGAAAACTTGGTTCGTAACGATCGCTTTACCTCGATTCATATCGAAAAATATTCCTGTGAAGTCCGTGACACCAAATTGGGGCCAGAGCTAATTACCCGAGACATTCCTAATGTTGGTGACGAAGCGCTGTCTAATTTAGACGAACAAGGCATTGTTCGTATTGGCGCCGAGCTATCGTCAGCTGATATTCTGGCCGGTAAAATTACTCCTAAGGGTGAAACCGAGCTGACAGCTGAAGAAAAACTACTTCGCGCCATCTTTGGTGAAAAAGCCAAAGACGTTAAAGACACTTCTTTGCGTCTGCCTCACGGTGAACGCGGTAAAGTTGTTGAAGTCAAAATTTTCTCCAAAGACAAGGGCGACGAGCTACCGGCTGGCGTTTATCAGCAGGTCGAAGTCTCGATCGCTCAACTTCGCAAAGTCACAGTTGGTGATAAAATGGCTGGCCGACACGGTAATAAAGGTGTAATTTCGGTCGTTTTGCCCGAAGCCGATATGCCGTTCTTACCTGACGGTACGCCAGTTGACCTTATCCTTAATCCACTTGGTGTTATCTCTCGTATGAACTTGGGTCAGATTCTGGAAACCCATTTAGGCTGGGCGGCGTCTAAGCTCGGTTATACGGTTGCTTCACCAGCTTTCTTCGGTGTCCCTATCGATAATATTATTGAGGAGTTGGCTAAAGCTGGCCTACCAAAAACTGGTAAAATTCAACTTCGTGACGGCCGCGCTGGCATCGATTACGACCAAGAAACAACGGTCGGCATTAAATATATGTTGAAACTAATTCACCTTGTTGACGACAAGATGCACGCTCGCTCAACCGGTCCGTACTCGATGGTCACCCAACAGCCACTCGGTGGTAAAGCTCAATTCGGCGGTCAAAGATTCGGCGAAATGGAAGTCTGGGCGCTTGAAGCCTACGGCGCGGCGCACAGTTTGCAGGAGATGTTGACGATTAAGTCGGACGATGTCATCGGCCGAGCCAAAGCTTACGAAGCGATTATTCGCGGTGAGGAAATCCAAAAACCCCAAATCCCAGCCTCATTTGCCGTTTTAGTACGGGAGCTACAGGGATTGAGCCTGAATGTTGAGGTCATAGAAAATGAAGATCGTCTCCGCGAACTCGAGGGTCAGAAGGCCTTGATGCAAGCCGAGGTATCAGCCACGGGAATGGTTGTCGATGAAGATACTGACAGCCTGGAAATGGCTAGCGTTGGCTTGACCGAACCGATACTAGATGAGGATGAATTAGCCGATGAGCCAGAAGAAATCAAAACAGCCAAGAAGGAGAAGAATTAAATGCAGAATAATACAACTCAAAACTTAAAGCTCAAAGCTCAAAATTACAACTCAAAACTGACTAGCTTTGAATTAAGAGTTAAAGTTTTGCCTTTTGAGTTTTGCCTTTTGAGTTATTCTCAAACCGGAGGTTTGAACTGATGCCTGAACTGAAATTAAATACCAAACCCGAAAAGGCCGAATTTAACCTTCTCAATTTTGAAGGTCTGCGTCTGCGAGTCGCTTCATTGGAGGACATTGAAAAATGGTCGTTCGGTGAAGTGATGAAGCCGGAAACCATTAACTACCGAACCCAAAAGCCTGAACGTGACGGCCTATTCGATGAGCGGATCTTCGGTCCGACCAAAGACTGGGAATGCTACTGCGGTAAATATAAACGGATTCGTTACAAGGGCGTAATCTGCGACAAGTGCGGCGTTGAAGTCACTCGATCGAGCGTTCGTCGTGAGCGGATGGGTCACATCGACCTAGCGGTACCGGTTGCCCATATCTGGTATGTCCGCGGTGTGCCCTATGTTTTGAGCACCGTTTTAGACATCTCCGTAAGCGACCTTGAGCGAGTCATCTACTTTGCTAGTTTTGTGGTGACGGGCGTTGACGAACAGCTCAAAACCGATTCACTAGCTCAACTAGAGACTGAATACAAAAATGCCAAAGAAGACTTGAAAGACTCGCCCGAGCGTTTGGAGCAGTTGGAGCTAAACTACAAACAAACCAAAGCCGACCTACAGTCGCTGACTCCTCGTTTGATTCTTCCCGAAACTAAATTTCACGAAATTTCCCTTCGTTTTGGTCAAATCGTTCGTGTCGCAATTGGTGCTGAAGCGATCCTGGAGCTATTAAAGAAAATCGATCTCGATTCCGAAATTTCTACTATCAAAATTCGAGCTACCCATGTTCAGAGCAACGCCTACCGCCGTTTAATGAAGCGTCTTAGAGTTCTAACTGACTTGAAGCTAGCCGGCATTAAACCAGAATGGCTTATTATCTGTAAACTACCGGTATTGCCACCGGATTTACGACCGATGGTTCAGCTCGACGGCGGTCGTTTCGCCTCGAGTGATTTGAACGATCTTTACCGCCGGGTTCTTAACCGCAATAACCGCTTAAAGCGTTTAATGAACCAAGGCGCACCAGATGTTATTGTTCGTAATGAGAAGCGGATGCTTCAGGAGGCAGTCGATGCGTTGATCGATAACTCGGCTCGTAAAGGCCAAACAACCGCCGGTGGTCGCCAACCGCGCTCCTTGTCCGATATGTTGCGGGGTAAACAGGGCCGCTTCCGACAGAATTTACTCGGTAAACGCGTTGACTACTCCGGGCGATCAGTCATTGTTGTCGGACCAAATTTGAAACTTGATCAATGCGGTTTGCCGAAAGTGATGGCGCTCGAACTATTTAAACCATTTGTTATCTCTAAATTAATTAACGAAGGGTATGTTCATAATGTTAAAAACGCTTCACGCTTGATTGAGCGTGGTACCCCAGAAGTTTGGGAAATTTTGGAAGCCGTGACCAAAGACGCTTACGTCTTGCTCAATCGGGCGCCAACTCTTCACCGACTCGGCATCCAAGCCTTCAGACCGCTACTTATTGAAGGAAAGGCGATTCAATTGCACCCACTTGTTTGTGCCGCCTACAACGCCGATTTCGATGGCGATCAAATGGCTGTTCACGTTCCCTTATCTACTCAAGCTCGTCACGAAGCCGCCACGCTGATGTTGTCGGCAAAAAATCTACTCAAGCCAGCCTCGGGTGAACCGTTAGTGACGCCACGACTGGATATTGTTTTCGGCATCTTTTACCTAACCAACGAGCAAGCTGGTCTCCAAGGTGAAGGCCGAGCTTTTGCCTCAATTGAGGAGGTTGACCTATCTTATCAACGCGGCAATGTTCACCCCCAAGCCAAAATTCAATTACGAATCGGTAAGGGTCGGATCGATACAACGGTTGGACGAGCACTATTCAATGCCGTTTTACCCAAGGGCCATCCCTTTGTTAACGAATCACAAGACACCAAACGGCTCAAAGTCGTCATTCGAAATATCTACAAGCTCTACGGCGCTGAAGAAACGGCTCGAGTGGCTGATGATCTGATGCGACTCGGTTTTCGCTTTGCCGAGAAATCCGGAATGACAATGTCGATTTCCGATATTAATGTGCCCGAGCAAAAGGGTCGTCTAATTGCCGAGGGCGAAGAGGCGATTGAAGAAATTACCAAACGATATCGCCGGGGCTTAATCACCAACGAAGAGCGACGCAAATTGTCAATTGGCCAATGGACTAAAATTCGCAACCTTATTCAAAAAGAAGTGATGAATGATTTGTCGAAGTCCAGCTCGATCTACACCATGGTTTCATCGGGTGCCCGTGGCTCTCCTAACCAAATGACCCAGCTATCTGGTATGAAAGGCCTGGTGGTTAACCCAGCTGGCGGCATTATTGAAGTGCCGATTATTTCCAATTACAAAGAGGGCTTGTCGGTTCTTGAGTACTTCATCTCCACCCACGGTTCACGAAAAGGTAAGTCTGACACCTCGCTTAAAACCGCTGATGCCGGCTACCTAACACGTCGACTAGTTGATGTCGCCCAGGACTTGGTCATCACCATCGACGACTGTCATACCGAGCGTGGCGTGTTGGTGCGCGAAAGCGAGAGTCATGAATACGGCGAAAGCTTTGCCGAAAGAATTCTCGGCCGAGTTGTTATGGCGGCGATTAAAGGCCAAGAAGGTAAGGCCGTAGTCAAGGTTAATCAAGAAATTACTGAAGATAATATCCAAAGCGTCCTCGACACCGGTTTAACAGAGATCGAGGTGCGTTCAACCCTCTTCTGTCGAGCGCCTTGGGGCGTTTGTCAAAAATGTTACGGTCGAGATCTAGCCACCGGTTTGGTTGTTCAGACTGGCACGGCTGTTGGTATTATGGCCGCCCAAGCTATTGGTGAGCCGGGTACGCAGTTGACAATGAAAACCTTCCATATGGGTGGCGTCTCGGTTGGTGATATTACCTCGGGTCTGCCACGTGTCGAAGAAATCTTCGAAGCCCGTCCGCCACACAACCCAGCTATTCTGGCAGAAATTAGCGGTAAAGCTTTGGTTGGCGAGCAGAAAGAAAAGCAATTCATTGAAATTATATCTGATGAAATTCCCAAGGAATCCTTTGAGCTGGTCGAAGACTATCAGTCAACTTTCAAGAATGGGGACATTGTTAAGCCCAAACAGGCTGTCGCTACGGCTGTCGACAAGAAAGCGATTCGCTCTAATATCGGTGGTCGAGTTAATATTAAGGGTAAAACCATCACCGTCACCTCGCTCGAGCCAGTGACTGTCAGTTATACGATTTCTTCAGAAATAAATGTCAGCATTAAAAATGGCGATATGATTCAAAAAGGCGACAGACTAACGGATGGGCATATTGATCTATCACAATCACTAGATCTGCGCGGTTTGGAAGCCACCCAAGCTTACATTATTAAAGAGGTTCAAAATATCTACGCCTCTCACGGTGCGGCAGTTAACGAAAAGCACATCGAGATTATCGCCCGGGCAATGTTTGCTAAGGTCCGAGTCGTTAGTGGCGGAGACTCAATTTTCCTCACCGGTCAAATTATCGACAAGCTTGAAGCCGACAAAATCAACATCCGCCTGAAAAGCGAGAAGGTTCAGCCGATTGATTACGAGCAAATCGTTCTCGGTATTACTCGAGCCTCCCTCAACACCAAATCGTTCTTGTCAGCCGCTTCCTTCCAAGAAACCACCAGTGTGCTGATTAAAGCCGCTATCCAAGGTCAGGTCGATCCGCTTCGCGGTCTCAAGGAAAATGTCATTATCGGAAAGCTAATTCCAGCCGGAACTGGCTACGGTGTCAATGTCAAAATCGATCCAACCGAAGTGGCGGTTGGCGCGAGTGCCGAAAATAGTCAGTCTAACTCAAACAGCAAGGGTTGAGCCCAGCGCCAGCTCAAGGTATACTAGATAGTGATGAAAAGAAAGAATTTTCAATTTTCAATTTCCAGTTTTCAATTAATTTTTAATAGATTAATTTTCAATGAGAACTGGAGCATTGATTATTCATTAGTATTTAGAGATTGGAAATCAGTAATTCCGAATTCCGGAGGATTTAAATAACCCGACCATGACATTAGAAATTGAAAATTGGAAATTAGAAATTTCAAATTCCGGAGGAATTTGTTGATGCCTACCATAAATCAGTTAGTAAAGTACGGTCGCAAGAAGCTGACGGTTAAGTCTAAGTCTCCGGCGCTTCATCGTGGTTTTAATTCGCTTAAAAACCGACCGGTTGATTATCCGGCTGGCCGGCCGTTTATGCGTGGCGTCTGCGTTAAGGTAACCACAACCACCCCCAAAAAACCAAACTCGGCTTTGCGCAAAATTGCCCGTGTTCGCTTAACTAGCGGTCAAGAAGTAACAGCCTACATTCCAGGCATTAAGCACAATTTGCAAGAGCACGCCCTAGTTTTAATTCGTGGCGGTCGTGTCAAAGATTTGCCGGGTGTTAAATATCATATTGTCCGAGGTGTTTTGAATGCTGAAGCAGTTGAAAATCGCCGCCAAGGACGATCGAAGTATGGCGCGAAGCGCCCTAAATAATTTACAATGTTCAATTATCAATTTTCATTCAATTCTCAATTAATCAATTTCCAATTTAATACTTGGAGCATTGAAAATTTATTGAAAATTGAAAATTGTAAATTGAAAACTTCATCGGAAAGGATTATCCGATGAGAGGCAAGGTTACTATAAAAAGACCGCCTATAAACCTTGACCCTAAGTATCAAGACCCTCAACTCACCAAACTGATCAATAAAGTAATGCTGGGTGGTAAAAAAGAAACCGCAACCAGTATTGTCTATAGCGCCCTCGAGCGTCTGGCGATTGAACAGAAACTGACCGCTCCAGAAATCTTGAAGTTGGTTATTAGTAAGGCCTCGCCTATCCTTGAAGTTAAGTCTCGCCGTGTTGGCGGTGCTAATTATCAAGTGCCGATGGAAGTTCGACCAGCTCGAAAAGTAATTCTCGTTATGAGATGGCTAATCGCCGCCGCCCGTAACGTTAAGGGCAAACCGATGGCCGACGCCTTATATGAAGAGATGAAAAATATTCTGGCTGAAACCGGCACAGTCATTAAAAAACGTGAAGATCTGCACAAGATGGCTGAAGCCAACCGAGCCTTTGCTCATTTCGCCAGATACTAGAGAAGCAAAATGAAGTTTTCAGTTTTCAGTTTTCAGTTTTCAATAGATAACAGTTTCCACTTCTTGATAATTGATAAATGTGAATTGATAACTGTTCGATCCGGAGGATCGAAGTAATGGCTCGTCAGTATCCCCTAGAACGTATAAGAAACATCGGCATCATCGCCCATATTGATGCTGGTAAAACGACCGTGTCTGAACGGATTCTTTTCTACACCGGCAAGACTTACAAAATGGGCGAGGTTCACGAGGGTGCCGCTGTTATGGACTGGATGGAGCAAGAACAAGAACGGGGGATTACCATTACCGCCGCCGCCACCACCGCGTTTTGGAAAGAGCACAACATCAACATTATCGACACCCCGGGGCATATTGATTTTACGATTGAAGTTCAGCGCTCTCTGCGCGTTTTGGACGGTGCGGTCACAGTTTTCGACGGCGTCGCCGGCGTCGAAGCCCAGTCAGAAACTGTCTGGCGTCAAGCCGATAAGTACAAAGTACCGCGCATTTGTTTTGTTAATAAACTCGATCGCATTGGTGCCGATTTTAAGTATGTCGTCAAAACTATCCAGGATCGTTTGGGTGCTAAAGTTGCCGTTATGCAATTACCAATTGGTGAAGAAGAAAATCTTAAGGGCGTCGTCGATTTAATCAAGAACAAGGCCGTCGTTTGGAAATCCGACGATTTGGGCAAAGAGGCTAGCATCGAAGATGTCCCAGCCGATATGAAGGAGGAGGTCGAGAAATATCGCCACAAACTAATCGAGCAGATTGCTGAAACAGACGAAGCCCTGATGGGCAAATATTTTGAAGGAACCGAATTGACTGAAGACGAGCTCAAAGCCGCTCTACGCGTCGCTGTTTTGAAAGTCGAAATTTTCCCGATTCTGGCCGGTTCGGCTCTCAAAAACAAAGGCGTCCAAACACTTCTTGACGCCGTCGTTGATTACTTGCCCTCACCGCTCGATGTCCCACCGCTCAAGGGCACCGATGTTAAAGACGAAGAAAAAGAAATTATTCGTGCCGTCTCTGACGACGAGCCGTTTACCGCCTTGGCCTTTAAGGTTGCCACCGACCCGTTCGTTGGTAGCCTAACTTTCTTTCGAGTTTATGCCGGCAAACTTTCCGCCGGTTCTTATGTTTTGAATAGTTCCAAAGGCGATAAAGAGCGCGTTGGCAGAATTGTTCGCCTACACGCCAACTCTCGCGAAGATGTCACCGAAGTTTACACCGGCGATATTGCCGCCGCCGTTGGCTTGAAAGGAACGACCACGGGCGACACTTTGTGCGACGAAAAATCTCCGATTATTCTCGAGCGCATCATCGCTCCCGAACCGGTTATTAAAATGGCGATTGAGCCTAAAACCAAAGCCGATCAAGAGAAGATGGGCGCGGCTTTGATGCGCTTGTCCGCTGAAGATCCGACTTTGCGCTTGAGTCAGGACGCCACTACTAACCAAACTCTGATCGAGGGGATGGGGGAGCTGCATTTAGACATTATTGTCGATCGAATGAAACGGGAGTTTAACGTCGAAGCCAACAAGGGGGCGCCGCAGGTGGCTTACAAAGAAGCGATTACTAAAACCGTTAAACAAGAGGGCAAATACATCAAACAAACCGGCGGTCGCGGTCAGTACGGCCATGTTTGGCTGGAGATCGAACCGCTCGAACAAGGTGGCGGATTTGAATTTGTTAATAAAGTTTTTGGTGGCGCTATTCCTCGTGAATTCATTCCTTCAGTTGAAAAAGGCGTCCGCGATGTTTTAAGCAAAGGTGTTATTGCCGGTTATCCTCTCGTTGACATTAAAGCCACTCTCTATGACGGTTCATATCACGATGTCGACTCCTCGGATGTGGCTTTCCAAATTGCGGGGGCGATGGCCTTCAAAGCTGGCGTTCGCAACGCCGGACCAGTCATTCTTGAGCCCGTCATGAAAGTCGAAGTGACGACTCCGGACGAATTCTTCGGCTCTGTCGTCGGCGACTTGAATGCCCGTCGTGGCAAAGTCCAAGGTTCAGAAGAACGCGGCAACTCCCACATCGTCGATTGCCAAGTGCCACTCTCCGAAATGTTTGGCTATATCACCGAGCTACGCGGTATGAGTCAAGGTCGCGCCGCTTACACTATGGAATTCGATCACTACGAAGAAGTTCCCCGCAACATCGCCGAAGGCA
>ERZ1292629.353-Hain-H43-01um-R1-353-length-48567-cov-10_pt1 | contig 48567 bp, 49 predicted proteins | sample MGYA00564399_ERZ1292629 | MGnify/ENA primary metagenome ERZ1292629 (study PRJEB36523, sample SAMEA6512636) | groundwater metagenome | collected 2019-01-08 | study: AquaDiva: Metagenomics assemblies of 32 groundwater samples
AAGAAGGTGCCACTATGTACCTTATTCTACTGTCTAATATACCGGGGACTCAACACCTCACCAAGGAATCGGCTTACTTTCCCCAAACAAAAAAGCGGCAGAATTGGGGCTGCCGGATGTACCTTTAATCACTAATTTAACTGTCTAAAAAAACAGGGGCTTGACAAGAGAGAAAAATTTAATTTATAATGATGAATATTATTTTTTGATTGCCAGTTTAATTGAATCTATTGATAAGTATGCAAATACAGCTTCTGTCTACGGTGCTTTCTTAAAGAATTTAAAAAAGACGGCTCGAAATAATTTAATTATGAAACCGGCAGAATTGATTATCAACGAACAAGACCATAAAGTTTTTAACGCGGATATAAATGAAGTTTCTGAAAAGGTCAGCGGAGATATTTTGTATTTGGATCCGCCCTATAATCATCGCCAATACGCGACTAATTATCATCTTTTAGAAACAATTGCTAAATACGACAATCCTAAAATATACGGAAAAACTGGTTTGCGAGATTATGACAAGCAAAAATCTCTTTATTGTTCAAGGTCGCAAGTTAAAAAAACGTTTAAAGATTTAATATTGAAGGCTAGTGCGAGATACATCTTTTTGAGCTACAACAATGAAGGCTTAATGACTTTGGATGATATTAAGGAAATAATGAGTTTGCGAGGGCGGTACGGAAATTTTACAAAGGAATATAGCCGCTTTAGAGCTGATAAGTCCCAAAACAGGAATTACACGGCGGATAAGACCGTTGAATATCTGCACTATGTTGTCTGTAATCAGAATTAAGTGCAAAGGAAAAATTATGCAGGCGAAGATGAAAGTTCATTTGATATCGCACACTAAGGATCCGGAGCAGACCATTGTGGCGGCAATTCGTCAGTGTTATAGCGCATTGTCAGGCAAGGATCTGTTTGACAAGGCAACCGATGACCAAAAAGACCGACTGATTCGCCAGATCATCTCCTCGGGTCATACCTCAACGATTGAACATGCCTCCTTTACCTTTGCTATCGAAGGGGTGTCACGCGCCCTGACGCACCAGCTGGTTCGCCACCGCATTGCTTCCTATTCACAAAAATCCCAGCGCTATGTAAACGAGAAGGGTTTTGACTATGTTCGGCCGCCGCTGGTTAAGGCGAACGGGGAAGCGGATAAAATTTTCTTGAAAACCATCGGCGATTTACAGGAAGCGTATGCCAAACTGGTCGACCTGGGGATTCCGGCGGAGGATGCTCGTATGCTCTTGCCTAATGCTTGCGAAACCAAGATCGTGGTAACTATGAATGCCAGGAGCCTCTTTAACTTCTTTGAGGAGAGGATGTGTAGCCGGGCTCAGTGGGAGATCAGAAAGCTGGCCAACCTGATGCTGGCTGAGTGTAAAAAGGTTGCCCCCGGCATCTTTAAATACGCCGGTCCGACTTGCGAGACGGAGGGCATTTGCTGGCAGGGCAAACTCCACTGCGGCAAGCCCGACCGCGATAAAAAAATCGAACTACGCGAACGCTGTTCCTTAATTAAATAAACAATGAAAATTTCACTGGAGGAATATGATTCTGAGTGACAGAGATATTAAAAGGGCGCTTGAAGAAGGACAGATAGTAGTTGAACCGCTTTTCAAAAAGGCGATTCAGCCCGCCTCTGTTGATCTCCATTTGGATAAGAATTTCCTCCTTTTTAATCGCAAGGGTTATACATGTATTGATGTAAAAAATCCTGTTGATAACCTTATGGAGAAAATAGTAATCAACGACGACGGTTTTTTTATCATTCATCCCGGGGAATTTGTCTTAGGCAACGTCTATGAAACCACAGGTGTTGATAAAAGTACTGTGGGGCGGCTGGAAGGCAAAAGCTCGTTAGGTCGAATCGGATTGATTATTCACGCCACAGCTGGATTTCTTGACCCAGGCAATAAATTAAAATTGACTTTAGAGTTGAGCAATGTTGGAAGTTTGCCGATCAAACTCTATTATAAAATGCCTATAGCTCAGATAGCATTTGAACAGCTTTCTTCGCCAGCCGAAATCGAATATGGCGACAGGCGGCTCAATAGCAAATATTATGGTGACACCGAGCCGAAAGCCAGTATGATGCATAAAAATTTTGGTTTGGCCGATATGATTGAAGAAAAGAAAACATAAAAATTGTTCGTAACACTGCTTATTGTATTACTGAGTTCTAATCGCCCTTAGTTTGGTTCAAGGAAAATCATGGAGACAAACCATCAAGAAAACATTGGCCCTGTTCTAGAACAGTTTCAAATTGAAGAGAAAGAGAAAAGAAGGATAAAGCGAGATGTGGTCGGTATACTTATTTGTAGCGGTGATGGGAAATTTTTACTCGGAAAGCATCACTCCCAATTAAGTTATGGAGATTGCTTCTGGATGATAATGGGTGGTGGCGTTGAGGGGGGCGAGAGTAAGGAAGAGGCGGCACGCAGAGAGGCTTTTGAAGAGACGGGGGTTGATATTAGTCAATGTGATCTTTTAAAGATAGACGACACTAAGACGGGCGAATCCGAAAAGACTCTTAGTACTGGCGAGAGAGTGGTTTGCGAGATGAGATTTTTCGATTTTAAAGTAGATCTAAGTCAGAGTAGCCAAGAGATTGCCCTAAATCCCGAAGAGAGAGAATATTCGGAGATGAAGTGGTTTGATACAAAAGAAATTAGTGGGCTTGTGTTGACTCCACCAACAAGATTGTTGTTTGAGCAGTTAAACATAATATAATCCTGAATAATTGCCCAAAAAATCGATCCGAATTCGGGTCGATTTTGTTATCGGGCTGATTTTTAGTAAGATCAGGTTAGGAGGTGGAGCATGGCGGAGGGAGAGAACCAGATTCGCCCGCATGGCTATTTCGTCCGGCGGCTCGAGGAAACGATGCGGAGTCTGGCAAGAAACCTCACTCGTTCTCGCCAGAGAGAAAATCGGGAGATCAGAGTGGATTACTCGCGGCGAGGGGAAGTGAGGTACGGTTTTCCAGAAGCGGCCCACTTCTATCTCGAAGAAGTAACCTATCGCCGGAGGTTCTGGGGTTTGGTGCGCCGCCCTCTGTGGCGGCGGCGGATCGTCAGTGTTCAGGCGACGGTCGAGACCAGAGGGGAGCAAGCCTGGATTATCGCTGCCTACTCGGGGGCGATTGAGTCCGCGACAATCGAAGCGATTGATCGCGCTCTCTCTGATCTGGGAAAGGAGATTGAGGCGCGATTGCACAAAATGATGCTCTCTTGACCGCGGTCTTCCGGCTCTTCCGGAAGACCCTTTTTTGGTTGCCGCTTTGAAATAATCGTGCTATTATGCACCTATAACAAGAAAAACCCATGCCCGTAAGGGCGGGGTAAATTAAGATGGTTTACGCCGCAGGCGCAATCAGTGCGTTAAAAAATACCCTGTGGCGCCTGGCCGCCTTTGGCGGGTAAGCCCGGGGTATTTTATAATATTGAAGGGAGCGACAATGGAAAAGGATCATAAGGTTTTGGGGCGGGAGCTGGGACTGTTTAGTTTCGATGAAAACGTTCCCGGCGTCGTGTATTGGTGGCCAAAAGGATATACCCTGTTTAATATTGTTCTGGGTGATCTGACAAAGCATCTGTTGACAGACGGCTACCAAGAGATTAAAACCGCCGGTATTATCAGCATCGATACTCTAAAAAAGAGCGGGCACTTTGATAACTATCATGAAAAACTCTTCTTTGTCGGTAATGAAAAAGAGTTGGCGAAACCCAAGTGGTGCCTAAAACCAATGAGCTGTCCTGGATCCCTGATGGTATTTAACGAGGAGATGCGCTCCCATAAAGACCTGCCGGTCAAATTTGCCGAGTTCGGGACGGTCTTTCGGTACGAGCAAGCCGGCGAGGTCAACGGGCTTTTGCGCCCGCGTAACTTTACGCAAGATGACGCTCATATCTACTGTAATGATGACCAGATAAAGCCGGAGATCGCCAAATTGATCGACTTCGTTTTTACCACCTACAAGCGCTATGGCTTTTCTGAAATTCGAGTCGAGCTTTCGACCCGGCCGGAAAAATCGATCGGGTCAGACGAACAGTGGGAGAGAGCGGAAGAAGAACTAAAAACCGCTCTTCGAGAGAAAAATGTCGAATACAAAATTAATGAGGGGGACGGCGCTTTTTATGGGCCGAAGATCGATTTTCATATTAAAGATTCGCTTGGGCGTAGCTGGCAGATGGGAACGATCCAGCTGGATTTTGCTATGGCCGAGCGCCTCAGTGCCGCTTATGTTGATGCCGATGGCCAAAAGAAGCATCCGGTGATGATTCATCGGGCGATCATTGGCTCCGTGGAACGGTTTATCGCCATTCTCTTAGAGCAGAGCGGCGGGGCGCTCCCGGCCTGGTTGGCGCCGGTGCAGGCAACCATCTTGCCGATTGCCGATCGTCATCTCGAATATGCACGAGAAATTGGCCGAAGGCTTAAGGCCGAAGGCTTAAGGCTGGAAGTTGATGAGCGGAACGAGAGCATCGGCCACAAAATTCGCGATGCCGAAATGCAAAAAATCCCTTATATGTTGATCGTCGGCGACAAGGAAATTGAAGCTAAAAAAGTCGCCGTTCGTCAGTATGGCAAAGGTGATAAAGGTCAGATAAACGTCGATGAATTAATTAGGGATATTTTAAACAAATAGTCATTTCGAGCCAAGCCGATTGATCGGCTGGCGAGAAATCTACAAATTAATGGACCCATAAAGCAGTAGATTTCTCACTTCGTTCGAAATGACAACTATTATAGGGTTCGACTGCGAAAATTATACAACTACCACTGTTGCGCAATCCTGCCCACAATCTGTCATTTCGAGGCCTTGGAGGCGAGAAATCTACCGATTATCATTGATTAGAAGATCTCGCACTTTGTTTGAAATGGCAACTATCTAAAATGGGCAAACAATACTATATCTATATTGCTTCAAATAAGAATGATTCAGTATTCTACACTGGCATTACTAACGATCTGATTAGACGTATGTCTGAGCATAAAAATAAGACCATTCCCGGTTTTACGGCTCGATATAGTATTGGCAAGTTGTTATATTTTGAAATTTGTAATGACCCAAACACTGCCATCGCTCGTGAAAAGCAGATCAAAGATTACCGGAGGGAAAAGAAGCTGGAGTTGATATTAAAACAAAACCCTGGAATGAATGATTTGTTTGGTAAGCTGACAGAAGAGTAAATAGTAGATCTCTCTCCGCCAGTTGGCGGATCGAGATGACAACTATTATGGGGTTCGGTAAGAATTATACAACTATAAACAAATAGTCATTTCGAGGAGTCCTCGACGAGAAACCTTCGACTTAATCTGATTAATCGGTAGATTTCTCGCCAGCCGATCAATCGGCTTGGCTCGAAATGACGGTCTGAGACGGGAAAATGTGTCAAAAACACTTATTTACGGGCTGATTTCTAGTGTTTTTGTTTATTAGCGACTTATTTGTTATTTGCTTGTATTGGCTTTCTCGCCTTCGGCGAGCTCTTCCTTCTTCTCCGTCAGGACCTCGACCTCCTCAACCTTGGCCTCGATTGGTTCGGCGAGTTCGGCTTCGAGCTCCGCTTCGCTCCGCGGCGGCTCAACGCGAGCAACAACATCGTCGGGTTCATCAAGGATTTCTACGCCGGGGGCCACTTTAAGGTCTGAAACATGAATATCCTTCTCAAAATCATCCAAAACCGAAATATCAACCGGAATCTCCGGCGGCAGAGCGGCCGGCAGACACTCGACCGGAACACTGTCTTTGGCGGTGATCAGAGTACCCTCAAGATCGGCGACCGCTCTAGACTCGCCCACAAAGACGAGCGGGATCTCGGCATGGATCTTCTTTTTCATATTTACCTTTAGAAGATCGGCATGGACAACATCAAGCGCAATGGGATCAAGCTGAACATCGTGAATCAGCGACTTGAGCGGTGTCTCGCCCTCAATGTCGAGATCAATCAGGTTGGAGGTACCGGCATCGCGATAGAGGCGGTTGAAAGCCAGCTTCTCCAGGGCAATTTTTTTATTTTCAAAGTTATTGCCATAAATGATGGCCGGAACATAGCCCTCTTGGCGAGTCTTCTTGCCGTCAAGAACGCGAGTTTTTGCTGTTAATTTAAATTCTGTCATGGTGCTTTCGAAACAAAAAATCAATACCTTTTATTCTTAAGCTTATGCCTTTTTCTTGAAAACCTGCTCAAATGTCCCCTGAAAGTCGACGAGAAAGTTGTGTGTTGCCAGAACGTCGTCTGTGTTGATCCGGTTGAGCTGTTTTGTCTTGGATACCTTTGGGCTATAGGTGACAGTTGCTAAAACGGGCATATGCAATTTGCAGGTCAACTCCAGAAAGATTATCGAATCAACCACGCCGCGAATTTGAATACGACTTGGTGTGTAAGCCTTGCCGCATTGGGGGCAGCGTATATTTTTCTGGACACTCTGGATAATGCGAAATAAATCTTGGTGGGTCATTGTCCTCCTTATCATATGTGATTATAGCCTAAAACCCCCTTGCTCGTCAATGGCAGTTAAGTTATGATAGAGAAAGGGATTTTTAATAAGGGAGGATTATGAAGATCATTATTGGTACGGAGTCATTTGCCCCGACAGTTTCCGGCGTGGCGATTTTTGCCGATCGTCTGGCGAGCTTTTTGCAGTCAGGGGGACATGAGGTCTATGTTTTTGCTCCCAGCACGAATCGCCAAACCTATTGGGACAAGACCAAGGACGGCGTGCCCGTTCTCCGCCTAAAATCAATTACGGATCCCTTTCGCCACAATCATCGCGTCACCCTTCTCCCGCTTGGCCGGGTGCGCTCTGAGGTGGAGAAAATTAAGCCCGACATTATTCACCTGCAAGACCCGACCTCCATTTCGGCGGCGCTCCTGAAAATCGCCAACCAGAAAAAAATTCCGGTGGTGATTACCAATCACTTTAGCATCGACTTTATAAAGTCTTATCTCAAAATGTTTAGTTTTCTTGAACCGCTGGTGATCAAGATCTTAACCCGGCGATTTGTTGGCTTTTATAACCGCTGTCGCATTGTGACCACGCCCTCGGGAACGGCTCGGGACAAGATCAAGCGCTGGGGTTTTCGGACGCCGATCAGAGTTTTGTCCAATGGTGTCGATACCGTCCGTTTCCACCCCCCCAAGTCTATTGAGGAGGTAAGAAAAAAGTTTGATTTGCCCCAGAAGCCGATTATAATCTACAGCGGCCGCATTGACGCCGACAAGAGCGTCGATGTCCTGGTTCGGGCAATACCCCTCGTGCTCAAGGAGGCAGACGCTCACTTTCTCTTTGTCGGCAGCGGCGAGAAACTGGAGGCAATGAAGGCGCTTGCCTTAGATCTTCGAGTGAGTCGGGCCGCAACCTTTTGGGGCTGGGTAAATTATAATTCACCGGAGTTTCCGCTGGGCTACCAAACCGGAGCGATTTTTGCCTCACCCTCTACGATTGAGACTCAGAGCATCGTTATGCTCGAGGCAATGGCGACCGGCCTACCCATTGTCGCCGCCGCCGCCGGCTCCTTTCCGGAGTTTGTGAAGGACGGCGAGAACGGCTACCTCTTTCCGCCGGGCAATTCGGCAAAGATGGCGGATTACATTATAAAGATTGTGAAGGATGACCACCTCCAGCAGAAACTGAGCCGCGGCGCGCTGGCGGTGGCCGCAGAACACAAGATTGATTTATGTTTGGGACGGTTTGAGGATCTGTACAAAGAAGTGCTAGCGAGTGAAAAAGAGAGTAATAATTGAGCCAGAGACCCAGCTTTGATTTAGAAAAGGAGGCGGGGGGAAACTTTGCCGTGGTCCGGATTGCCGGTGTTGACGAGGTTGGTCGGGGCGCCTTGGCCGGCCCGCTTGTGGCGGCGGCGGTTGTTTTTGATCAAAATAATACTGTCGAGATGGATCTTTGGGGTGTGACTGATTCCAAGCGCTTAACCTCAAAGCAGAGGGAAGAGTTGGTCCCCAAGATTAAGTCATTGGCAAGTAATTTTGCCTTTGGAATCATTTCGGTGGAGGAGGTAGACAGGTGGGGAGTCGGCGCCGCTAATGTTATGGCTTTTAAGCGTGCTCTGGATGGTTTGGGTGAGGTTGATTTGGCGCTCATTGACGGTCGAAGATTCCGCGGTTTTGACCGGAGGTATCTCTGCGTCGAAAAGGGGGAATCAAAGTCTCTCTCGATTGCCGCCGCTTCCGTCATTGCCAAGGTTTATCGCGATGAGCTAATGACCGAACTGGCCAAGGAGTTTCCCGAATATGATTTTGCCGGCAACAAGGGCTATGCCAGTGCCCGCCACATTGAGGCGCTTAAAAAATACGGCCCCTCGCCTCACCACCGCCAGAGCTTCCTGGGTTTTATAATAAAGCCGGAAGTACTACTGTAGATTATAACCGATTGATCTCTTTAATCAATTCGTCAAAGGCTAACTCGGCTGGAACCGTTTTTATTGCTCGACCCCTTTTGAAAATAGTTGCTCGATTCCGACCGCCGGCCAGACCAATATCAGCCTCTTTGGCTTCGCCCGGACCATTAACAACACAGCCCATCACTGCCACCGTGATTGGTTTATGGCTGCCGGCCAGATACTTTTCAACTCGACGAGCCAAACCAATGAGATCGATCTCGGTTCGACCGCAAGTCGGGCAAGAAATCAGATTGACCCCGTGCTGGCGCAGGTTTAGTGCTTTTAATATCTCCCAGGCAACCCGAACTTCCTCAACGGGGTCGGCAGTCAAGGATACCCGGATCGTATCGCCGATGCCTTGATATAATAATGTTCCCAATCCGACCGCGCTTTTGATAATGCCCGATTTCGGCGTTCCCGCTTCGGTGATGCCAATATGAAGCGGATAATCTACCGCCTTGGCCAGCATCGCGTAAGCCTCGATTGTTCGGGGGACATCGGATGCCTTTAGAGAGATAACAATATTATGGAAATTTAATTTCTCTAGAATTCCAATATGATAAAGAGCACTTTCAACCATTGCTTGGGCGGTCCGGCCGTATCGAGTCTCGATTTTCTTTTCCAGCGAACCAATATTGACTCCGATTCGGATCGGCACATTTCGTTCCTTGCAGGCGGCGACTACCGCTCCGGTATTTTTCGCGCTGCCGATGTTGCCTGGATTGAGACGGATTTTATCAACTCCGTTCGCCAGTGCGGTCAAGGCAAGATTGTAATTAAAATGAATGTCGGCGACCAAAGGGATGGATATTTTAGCCTTGATCTTTCCGATGGCCTTGGCGGCAGTTTCGTCCGGAACGGCGACACGAACAATCTCGCAACCGGCCGCCGCCAGTTTTTTAATTTGAGCAATGGTTGATTTAGTATCTCGCGTATCAGTATTGGTCATCGACTGAACGGCGACAGGATTTCGTCCGCCGATCCTGATTTGGCCGATGGCAATCTCTTTGGTATGATGCCGTTTCATCCTCCGTCCCTTTTATTGCCGGTTAAATCAATTGCGGTTTTGGCGATGTTGGCGACGGTTAAACCGCAAAGTTGGCGGAGGCGAGCAACCTCGCCGTGTTCAACAAAGCCGGTTACGCCCAGCCGCCGCACCTTGATCCCGGTTCGGTCCAGTTCGGCGAGTTCTTCCAGCACGGCCGAGCCAAAACCGCCCTCAAGAACATTCTCTTCGACGGTCAGGATGCGGCCGATCTTGGCCGCCGCCCCAATCATCTCCGAATCGATCGGTTTGACGCTTCGAGCATTATAGACCGTCGCCCGAATACCCTTCTTTTGGAGCAGTTCGGCCGCCTCGAGAGCAGGGTAAACCATCGAGCCGATGGCGATAACGGCCAGATCTTGGCCGGAGGAGAGCTGCTCCGCTTGACCGATCGGTATCTCTTGAAGGTGAAGCTTGAGTGAAACGCCAATGCCCTCGCCGCGGGGGTAGCGGATGGCGATCGGCCCCCTTTTGTAATTCACGGCGGAGTAGAGCATATGCTGGAGCTCATCCTCGTCCTTGGGCGCCAGTATTGTCAGGTTGGGAATGTGGCGGAGATAAGAGAGGTCAAAGAGGCCGTGGTGTGTCGGGCCGTCAGTACCAACGATACCGGCGCGATCAAGCGCAAAGACTATCGGGATCTTTTGGAGGGCGATATCATGCAGAATTTGATCATAAGCGCGCTGCAGAAAGGTTGAATAAATCGCTACCACCGGCCGGAAGCCGCGTAGAGCCAAGCCGGCGGCAAAGAGGACGGCGTGTTCCTCGGCGATACCCGCATCAAAAAATCGATCCGGAAATTCGGCGGCAAATTCGTCCACGCCGGTTCCGGCCGGCATCGCCGCTGTGATGGCGATCACCCGCTTGTTTTTTTGGGCGATTTTAATCAGAGCCTGGCCAAAAGCCTTAGTGTAGGTTAGATTGCTGGTGTCTTTGAGTGTTTTTCCCGATTCCAGAATGAAGGGGTTGGTGGAGTGAAAGATGTCGGGATTGTTCTCGGAGTGGATGTAGCCACGTCCCTTTTTGGTCAGGACGTGAACTATTTTGGGCCCCGGAGTTTCTTTGGCCAGCGCAAAGGCGTCGATTAATGCTTTTATATTATGACCGTCGATCGGACCAAAGCAGGTAAAACCCAGAGCGCGAAAGATTAGCTCCAGGTCTGTCGTCTCCACCCCCTCAACCCGGGTGGCGGAGAGCTTTTCCAGATACTTGGCGATGCCGCCGATGTTGCGGGAGATTGACCACTTGTTATCATTTAACACAACGGTAATGTCGGTGTTTAGGTGTCCGATGTTGTTTATGCCCTCAAAGGTCAGACCGTTGGTTAGACTGCCGTCTCCGATGATGGCAAGGATCTTGTGTTTCTCGCCCAAAAGGTCTCTTGCTTGAGCAAAGCCGAGAGCGGCGGAGACGGCGGTGCCAACGTGGCCGCCGCCATAAATGTCATGTTCGCTCTCTTGCCGTTGCAAATAACCGCTCAAGCCTTTGTACTGGCGAATCGTAGCGAACTGTTCGGCCCGGCCGGTGAGAATTTTGTGAGTGTAGGCCTGGTGGCCGACATCCCAAATTAATTTATCGCGCGGCGAGTCATATGAATAATGCAGAGCAAGAGTCAGTTCAACAGTGCCGAGATTGGGAGCAAGATGGCCGCCGTTGGTGGAAACGGTTTTAATAATAAGGTCGCGGATCTCGGCTGCGACTTGCTCAAGCTGGCCAACCGAATATTTTTTCAGATCAGCCGGAGATTTGATTGTCGGGAGGTATTTATTTTTCATCTTGTTTTTAATTATATCACAATTCTGCCTTTTGGGGTTGGATTTTTGGGGTGGTCTGCTAAGATGAAACCAACAGCTTTCGTTTTAATGACCATAGTTTTATTTAGGATGGTGAATATGGATAAGGTTATACTGGTTGATGAGCGGGATCGAGAGACTGGTCAACTGGAGAAGATGGCGGCTCACAGAGAAGGCAGGCTTCACCGCTGTTTTTCTATTTTTATCTTTAACGGCAAGGGTGAGCTTTTGCTGCAGCAGCGGGCGGCAAGCAAGTATCACTCCGGCGGCTTGTGGACCAACACTTGTTGCAGTCACCCGCGTCTCGGCGAACTTGTTCTTAATGCTGCCCATCGTCGGCTGATGGAGGAGATGGGCTTCGACTGTCCGCTGGAGGAAAAATTCACCTTCATTTATAAATCTCGCCTTGACCATGATTTAATCGAACATGAATTTGACCACGTTTTCTTCGGCGAATATAAAAAAGACCCCAAGCCGGATCCGGCCGAGGTTGGCGATTGGAAGCGGGTTGATTTAGTAGAACTAAAAAAAGAAGCTACTAATCATCCGGAACACTATACCGAATGGCTCAAAATCATCCTCCCCAAAGTCATCTCGATTTATCGTTTGCCATGATACAATTTGTTACTTGCCCCGCATTAGCCGATTTATCGGCTTGGTGCGGGGTCCATTCTTGTTTTTAGTACTCGCGCTTGATCATATAGTCGGCGATATCAACTAGAAAACTCTTGCCCTCTTCCTTGAGGCGCAATTTAGTCAGAGAATCAATTGCCTGTCGGACAAGCTTTTCGGCCATCTTTTTTGACTTCTCCAATGACCCGGTTTTCTCAATAATTTCTCTGACCTGTTTGAGAGCGTTAATGGTTGTGCGGTTGTTACCGAGGTTTATCTCAATAATCTCGCGCTGGGCCGGTGTTGCCCTGGCAAGAGCCTCCAGGATAAGAGTAGTTTTTTTGCCCTCTTTCAGATCAGAGGTGACGGACTTCCCCAGCTTCTCCTCGGAGCCGAACATTCCCAGAATGTCATCTTGAATTTGGAAGGCGACTCCCAGGGGTAGGGCATAATCGCTTAAGCGCTCAACATATTTATCCTTGGCGCCGGCTAAGAGCGCTCCGATCTTAACCGGTCCCTCAAAGGTATAGGGTGCTGTTTTGAATTGATGAACCAAAAGCACGTCGGCAACCTTAATGTCATCTCTAATTTCCGAGAGCATATCGAGCATCTGGCCATACTGTTCCGCAACATAGACGCGACTTAATTCGCACAAGGCGCGGCGGATGTTTTCGGGATGAAATTTAGTCTGGGTGATGACCTCGCAACTCAGCGCCGCGGCGATATTGCCGCCAAGCATTGCAATAGAATTGCCAAAATTGCGGGTATTGATTTTGTCGTGGAACTTACTCTCACCGATTTGCCGATAAATTTCATTGACTGTCAACCCGCCGCGACGAAGCAAACCGTTATCCATAATGTCGTCATGAATCAAGAGATAAGTTTCGGCCATCTCCATAGCGCATGATGCCCGGATGGCTTCCGGGCGGTTCTTGCCGCCGTGAGCAAGATAGCTGTAAAAAAGCAGGGCGGCGCGGATTCTCTTGCCGCCGCGAAGAGTGAGATCGGTAATATGGTCGATGAGCTCTTTGGCGTGGGGCGATATCTTTGCCGCCTCGCCCCTTTTTTGTTCAAGGTATTTGGCCAACTCAACGTCGAGCTCCTTCTTGTATGAGGCAAGCTTTTCTTTTACTTCCATAGAGAATCCTCGTTAGTCAATCAATTTTAACAATTATGCTAATAATATAGCAAAACTTTAGAGATGAAGCGAGAATAAGACGCTCCCGCTCCATCAAGAGTAAATCACTCTTGACAGGCCCGCCCGCCCGCCATTTTTCATTTGAAGTTATCCACAGCTAAACTCCTCTGTCGAAAATTGTCTGATCCCTCAACAATTCTTTTGGTCTTGAGTTGATCCGAGTGCAAGGGTAGAATTTATATGTTGTTCTAAAAATTGCGAGGGTAAAAATGAGACTAACCTTTAAATCCTTGATGGATATTTTTGTTTTTGGGGGTCAAATAATGGCATTTGGCGCGGCGGCGATCGTTGCGACCTTTGCCCTGCTGATTGATGCTCCGATTAGCCGGCCGTTTCTTTTGGTCACATACCTTAGTGTCAGTTCGATTTATCTATTTGATCGCCACCTTGACGCCAAAAGTACTGCTTGCGGCGCAAACTGCTCCCTTCTGGCTGATCACAGACTCATTTATCTCGTTCTCTTTTTCTTTGCTCTCGCTTTATTTGTGCTGTTCCGGTCAGGCAGTCTATATCTGTCGTTGGCCGGCCTGGTGCTCTTTGGCAGCGGTCTGGCCTATAAAATAGTGTTTAAGAAATTGACGCGCCGAATCATCGGATTTAAAGATTTTTTTGTCACCGCTTCGTACCTGGCTCTGCTTGTTCTCTATGTGCGCTATATTAATCATCCGTTTAACCTCGCCGTCTTTTTTGCGCTCACAATTGTTTTTTGCCGCCGATTTTTAAGCGAGGTTTTTTGCGACCTTAAAGATATTGATGATGACCGGGCTGGCGGGATCAGGACTTTGGCTGTTGTCTGGCCGCGCCGCCGCCTCGTAGTTTTTCTGGCGGCGGCGAACGTGCTGTCGGTTGTACCGATAATTCTAGGTGTCTTGCTGGACTATTTCCCGTTGGCCGCTCTGGGTTTGGTTGCTGTTGCGATTTGTTTTCTGGCTTATATTCGCCGCTTGCCTGATTTGAATAATAGCCAATTGACTTTCTACTCCCACGTTTTTGCCGACGGCGAATACCTCCTCTGGCCGGTGCTGCTTTTCGCTGCTCGAATGCTGGGATGATTGGTCGCGCAAGTCAGACACCACCGCTTTTGCGGTGGTGTCTGACTGGTCAAAAATTATACTCTCAACCCACCCTCAAAGTGTTTGTACTATTGTCGGTTGAGGGCGAGGTTAATTTGGAGTTCTAAAAAGCGCTCAAAACTGATGCCGAAGGCTTTGGCCGCTTTAGGGCATAAGCTCATTTTTGTTAGTCCTGGAATAGTGTTTACTTCGAGAAAGCAGAGTTCATTGTTTTTAGTCAGAATAAAATCCGAACGAGTCAATCCATCGCACCCCAAGAGTTTGTGGATTTTTATAGCAGTTTCAGTGACCTTTTGTGTGGTTGTTACCGAGAGTGGAGCCGGACAAATTTCCTCTGTTAGTTTTGATTCGTATTTGGCCCGGTAATCAAAAAATTCAGAGTGGGGAATGATTTCAATTGGCGGCAGCGCAGTACACTGATCGGAGTGGTTGCCTAAAACCGCACAAGTCAATTCCCGACCCTCAATATACGCCTCGATTAGCACGTCTTTGTCTTCTCTTCCGGCTTTTTCTATTGCTTGGGGGAGGTCGCTTTCTTTCTGGACGATAGTTATACCGATGCTGGAACCTGATTGGTTTGGCTTTACTATGCAGGGGAGGCAGACATCTTTTTGGATAGATTTTAATTGCTCCGTCAATCTTTGTTTGGTTGTGTCAATGCAAATTGAATGGGGGATTGAAACACTCTTTTGCGCCAAAAGGGTGTTTGTTTGGTATTTATTAAAAGTAATTGCATTTACTTCGGCATTTGACCCTGTGTAGGGAATTTTCAATGACCGGAGAAACTTTTGGATGCTGCCATCTTCGCCCATTTTGCCGTGTAGGGCGACAAAAAAGACATTAAATTTCTGTAACTTGTTTTGGTAGCTGTTCTTGTCGCCGGCATCAATGCTCTCAGATCTGATCAATTTCTTGGCGGCCTTGCCATATCTGGCAAAGAACCATTTGCCCTGAGGGTTGATCTCTATTATGGAAACCCTAAATTTATCTCTACTTAGAGATTGAGCAACGTTAATGCCGGAGAGTAGGGAAATCTCACGCTCATTGGAAACGCCTCCGCACAAAACGGCAACATTTATTTTTTGATCGTTGGATTGTTTCATAAAGACAATTAAATGATTCCTCACTATGGTACGACAAAATTAAACATTGGTCAAAGGTTTAAAAAAGAGCCTTGGCGTGCGGGCACCAAGGCTCACGGGCTGGACAGGGACACGAACCCTACTCTCTAGTGATGATCACAGCGACGGGGTCGTCGCCGGCCCAGTCGAACAGCCGCCGGGCGCTGGTCGTCGAGACTCGGAGACAGCCGTGCGAGGCCGGTTGTCCCAGCTTGCCGATGTCGCGCGGCTGGCAGGCGTGGATGGCGTGCCCGAAGCCGTTGTGGAAGAAAAGGCTATAGGGCATGTCGCAGTTGTGGGCCCGGGAGTGGTAGCGCCGCCGCCGAGCCGTGATCTGGAACTGCCCCAGATGGTTGTGGGGCTCCTCCGGATGGTAGTCGAGCGGGGAGTCGTTGTCGGTAATTGCGCCGCTGACCGATCCGCGCAGGAACTCCTCGCCATCCTCGAGGGCAATGAAGTATTGCCCCCTCTCGCCGTGGGCGAGATTGATGAGGATGATCTTTCGCGGCGCCGGCTCCTCCGGCTGTTCCAGAATGACTGGCGCCGGTCTGATTCGTACTACCGCTCGTTCCGGATGTTGCGAAGTCTCCTCTTCCGCTGCCATTGCCGGAACGATCATGGGCGGCGCGACCACCACCTTCCGTGGTGGCGGAAGAGGTTCGATGCGCTGGCAGCCCACGATCAGGCTGGCCAGGCAAAGCGCAAGCACTACTCTCATCGCGCCCTCCTCTTAGCGGATGCCGAATGTCCGGCGGATCTCCGCTTGCAAGCGGTCGTTGGCATTGTTGTAGCTCTTGAAGGAGGCGTAGTCGCCGCGTTGAGCGCAGTAAAGGCCGTTGATCGAATTCTCGAGCATTGCCCGGAGGCGGCCCGAGAGATCGCTCATACCTTGGACACGCTCGATGTAATTGAGCTGATTTAGCAGATCCTTGCGTCGCTCAATGGCAACACTGAGCTCGTAGTTGGCGTCAGGCATCAGAAGAGAAACCGGTTTCTTCTTGGCCAGTGGCCAGTCAATGTTGCGGCTTAGCAGCGTCCGCTGCCGGAAGTACTCTCGGACGATGTCTTGAGCAGCATTCCATGCCACGCGTTGCTCGCTCGTTGTTGCCCACTCGGGGTAACCGGAGCTGGTTGTGACGACGATGATCTTGGACGGCGGGGGCGTCTCCCTCTTGACGAGCTGCTTGAGCCGGCTCTCCAGAAGCGGTGTGATCGGGGCCGGCCGGTCGAGCTCCGGGTGCCCTCGCTGGTATTGCTCGATCTCCATGTCGACATCGCGTGCCCGCATCAGAATCACCGGCACCTGCTCCGGCTTGAGCTCACCGGTCAGCTCGGCAAGCAGTAGCGTCGTCTTGCCGTGCACCTCGTTCATAAAGGTGTCGGCTGCCTGCCGGTAGCTCTCATCCACCCGAAACCTCGCCGAACCCAGCCGCTTATACTCAAAGTCGGCGAGGTTTCGAAGACTGTGAGTGTTGTTGAGCCGGATCGGCAGGAGTCTGACGAAGTCGGTGATCAACGCCCAGTTGCGCTCGAGCTGGGATTGGAACTCCTTCTCCGCCCTGGTCGCGGCTATCAGACGAGCCTGCTCGACCTTCTGGTTGTGAACGGTGATGCCGCCGCCGATGGCGATTGCCATGACGGCGAGCACAGCGAGACCGAAGTACGCCGGTTTCTTCATCTTCCCTCTCCTTATCTCTGTCTCGGTTGTGAAGGTGCCATAGCCCTTTTAGGCTCGCAAAAATCATAGCACAAATTAAAATTTTCCGCTATAGCTAAGGAGAAAATTTCCGGCCGATCTATCCCGCAAAATAGTTGGCAAAGCGCTCAATCAGGTCTTCGGGCTTAATCTCGTTGAGGTCGATTCTGTATCTATCGCGATTGTTTAGACTGTCAAGTAGATTATGATATTAGTAGCAAGACTAGGGGACGTAGCAAGACTAGGGGACGGTTCTCTTTTAGCTACAATATTTGCTAAATTGATCTAACTGATTTAATATTTAGCTATGCCGCGACAGCCCAGGTTGCTTTTATCTAAAAGTTTCTATCATGTCATGACACGGGGTAATAACCGTCATACGGTCTTTGAGTCCGGGGAAGATTACCTCTATTATCTTGATCTCATTTCCAAGTACAAGCCAGAGCATCCATTTGATCTCTATCATTACTGTTTGATGCCCAATCATACTCATTTTCTTGTTCGGACCAATAAGGCAACTGATTTCTCAACTTTTATGAAACGTCTCAACTTGGCTTACTTTCACCATTACCGCAAAAGCTATGATTGGGTGGGGCACTTCTGGCAAGACCGGTTTAAGAGCCAGTTCGTAGGCAAGGATGCATATTTTATCCAATGCGGTAAATACATTGAATTAAATCCTGTCAGAGCACATCTTGCAGTGGAACCTCAAGACTACAAATACTCAAGCTACGGGTATTACTCAAGTGGCCACAATAACAATCTTATTACTCGTGATATTTTCTATGATGAGATGGGTACCGATGATATGATGCGCCAAAAGAAATACAAAGAAATGGTGATAAATGATATAGTTGTATCAAATTATCTAAAGCCAGTTTGGGGATCGAACTATCAGCAATATCACGAAGGCCGAAAGATTCGATACCATTTAGGCTAAGAGTTAAAATATTAAAATAGCAAAAAGCGAGACTAAAAGAGAACCGTCCCCTTGAGTCCCCTTCCGTCCCCTTGAGTCCCCTTGAAAACTTGGGACAAAGAACAGATGAAGGCTTTCGTTGTTGTGCTGGCTAGCCCCCAAGCCGTTCTCCAGCTTAGGATACAAGACGGCGCAGAGAGGCCAGATAGACAATGCAACCTTATGTTCATCAAACGAGAACAGCAACTCGAAATACAGGCTGCAACGAGCCAGGCTCAAGAGCTGAGCATACCTATTGGCTTCTTGGTCAATGGTCTCGAAAAGAGTATTGCCGAAGAAGCCGAGTTGCTGTTGTCTCTAATTGGACAATGGGTCAGTCTACCAGCGAGGTGAGCAAGAATACAAGAATAATTTTCTGCTCACCTCCTTTTTTGGGCTTTAGTAGAAGAAGTATTCCTGAATGGTTGTCAATCTGGGCGAATTGTTATCGTTTCTTGCTTAAGCTCTTCGTAAATAGTTCTGAAGTTTCTTGGCAATATTGTCTGCGTCGATTTCACTGTAGTCTTGACCGACCCATAGCTTCAAAGCAGCTATTGCTTGGAAAATCATCATATACAGACCCGAGCACGTTTTTGCGCCGAGGGCATCTGCGTTTTTGAGAAATTGTGTATTGTATGGATTAAAAATAGCATCGAAAAAGTATTTATTTTTCAGATTGCCTAATTCGGCATAGATTTGACGGCTGACAATTTCCTCGGTGTTATTTGGATACATGCCTACCGGCGTAGCGTTAATAATAAAATCAGCCCATGCGATATGTGTTTTTATGTTAACATCATTCAACGGAAATACTTGAATCTTCTTATTTTCTGTCGAGAGATCATTCGATACTTTTTTTGCTTGATCCGAATCGATATTTAAAATTGTTATATTCTGGCTTCGTTTATATATCTCGTAGATTATCGCTCTGGCTGCGCCACCAGCGCCTATTACAACAATATTACCGTGCGATTCCACTTTCCTTAGCTTCAGTTCGATTGCGTTCATGGCACCGATAGCATCGGTGTTATAACCCCTAGATTTGCCATCTTTAAAGACAAGCGTGTTTAAAGCACCGACTTTTTTCACAGAATCATCTAGTTCGTCTACATATTTGATTGCTGCTACCTTATAAGGTAGCGTAACGTTAAGCCCGACAAAACCCAAATTATTCAGGTAATTAATAAAATCACCAAGAGATTTTTCATCCTCGATTTCAATTTTTATATGAGCATATCCATCCGGAAGGTTTTTTGTTAACATGTTAAATAGTACAGGGGAGATACTGTGATCGACGGGTTTTCCCAATAAAGCTGAGTAGTACATGAATTATTTTCCCAATCGTTCTTTTTCTTTATGATATTGTTTGTCTAGGTCATACCAAACCGTTTCTTTTCCAATAATCGGTTCGGAGAGATCAAGAAAGTATTTCATTTTTTCAATCAGGCTTTTTCTCAAGTCCTCGTCTTTAACCAGTTTAATGTAGAAACTATTTTGATACGTGTCGGCGCACTTCAGAATCACCGCTTCTTTGCTATGCAAAACTGTCCGACTAAACATCTCGACATATTTTTCCTTCCTGTCTTTAATGTTTGAATCATGAGAGACAGCACCAACTAAGTCGGCAATCCAGCGGCCAAATTTGTTTTCTATTGACTCAATATTGACTGCGCTGTCTTCAATCAAGTCATGTAAAATGGCAGCAATAGTAATTTCTTTGTCATAACCCAGTCTTAGTAAATAAAAAGCTAGATTTAGGCTGTGAAAAACAACCGGCTTGGGATTGTAGCCGGATTTATTATATTCTTCAACAAGAAAAGTAATGCTTTTCTCTATTTCTTTGGCATCATTTGGGTCAATAAACATACTATTTCCTTACTGGCCATAATAATACCAGTTTAGTTGGACAAATCAAGCTTCTGGACCTACACAGCTTCCACAAAAAGAAATAGCCACGACCCCCGGCTGGGGATCGTGGCTATCGGCTACTGCAAGAAATGTATTCGGCAACCGGTTTGAGCGGCCCCGAGACATAGCACAGGTTCGCCTGCCGCAGTATCGCCAAGATGAGCCCCTTCCTCATCTCGTAGAACTGCTCTGCGTCAAGCGAGGGGATATACCCGAGCAGATCGTGGTCGTTTCCACCCAGCATCACGGTGCAGGTTGAGCGGATATAGCGGGAGAAGTTTTCGTTGAGATAAAGCCTCGTCACAAGACTGTCGGCCGTATCGGCGAAAACTTCGGTCTGCATTTCATCCACGTGCACCATATAGGCACGGCGGATTGGGGCCAGGCCTCCCCAGATCCCAATATCGAGGGAGGATGGTTGCACCTTCACCTTGCGCAGCCAAGGATCTTTCCCGGGTTTGGTGAACAGGGGCAGAAGTCCGGGCAGGTTTCTTCTTATCGATTCGTACCGGAGGAAGAAGAACTTCGTTCCGCCCAGAGCAGCAAGTTGTCCCTGTGTCAAACCGATCACGGTTAGATCATTGGCGATCAAGCTAGCCCCATATTGCTGGCAGAGCTGGAGTGCTAGGGTTGTTTTCCCTGCACCTTCCTTGCCAAGCAGCAAAACGGCAGTACCGTTGAGATTCACACAGGCTGCATGAGCCGTCAACGATGACTGCTGTTGCCGCTGCAGTTCGATTAAGGGATAGCTTAGGTAAAGGATGGTTTCACCTTCACGCATCTGGTTCCACGGGAACCAAATATCGATTGCGTTTCGATGAAACTTGAGCAGGGTTTCGGAACTGTCACGGTACCTGACCGTGAAGGGAGTATGTGCCGTTTCTCGAGACACTTGCATGTCGGGGACAAAGCAAGTGTACTCCGAGCTGTTGAACATGGGGTAGAGGTCAACGTCGCTGTCGAAATTGAGCTCTACCCCGGCTGACTCGACGCTACACTTATATCTCGTGTTCTTTCACCTCCTTACCTCGCCATTTGCGTACCGAGTATGCCGGCCAGATAGTCCGCTGCGATGAAGTGTTCGGTGACGAGCCTCTTCACTGCAGCCTCGTCGACTTTCTTCTCGAGGCTGATCGAGAGAATTGCCGGCGGAACCAGTGACTGGCTGTTCTTGCACATGGCGAGGACTGTGCATCCGACCCCCAACTCCTCCCATATCTTCCTGGCAAGTATGGTGGTCAGATAACCCAGCACTCTGCCGGTATGATACTTGGGGTTCTTACCGTAAGGCGACTCCATGGAATGAAGACGACAGACGGAGATCACCCCGTTGTTGGTGTTGCCCCGTCCGACGAGTCCCTCCTCGCCGCACTCGACGCAGCTGCCCGTTCCGAGAAGATAGACCCTGTAGCCGTCATTGGTTGGATTGATCCTTACCTTGACGCCAAAGGGTCTGTTGCCAACCAGTTCGGCAGCGAAAACAGCAAGTTCTCGCTCTATCTCCTGAACGCGGCTGTGGTAGGCCTTCTCCGATGGAGTCAAGCTGCTGATCAGGGGTAGGCAGAGCGTTATGTCAATGTCTTTGCCCTTCCGCATGACCATGCATTTGATGTCTTGGCCGGTGTCGTTGAATCGGGGACAGCATGATGTTCCCTCGCCGACCCAGAAGTACTGCTCGAGAGAGAACGCTAGTTCCTCGCAGAGGGTAAACGGCCAATGGGCGACATAGACAGAGGTGTCGCTTGCCTTGAGCTGGTTCAGCTCGGGCAGGTCGCTCTCGTCCCTAGGCGAGAACCAGTAGGGACGCTTCGTATGTTGCGTAGAGTTGGCTGTTACCACCACCTCGTTATTCGCGTCGAGATGGGGCAAGATGCGTCCAAGGTACTCGCGAACCACCCTCTCTTGGATTCCAGCCAGGTCGATATTCTCATTGCCCATCCGGTCGCTCATCCTGCCGTTGACGACGACTTGTACCGGCTTGACCAACTCGCGCTGGCCAAAACCGGATCTGAAAAACCCGCCGCCAATGTACAGTTTGTCCACGTTGTGATGGAGGATGGCTCCGAAGTGGTCCAGACAGTGCCGGGAGTAGGCTGTCGAAATCCGTTCTGCCAGTGCGTCGGCAAGAGTGTCGGGATGGCCGAGGCCCTTGCGCTCAACAATCTCGAGTTCTCGATTCTCGGGATTGTCCCATTTGGTATCGAGGTGCAGGAATTCCACTTGGTACCTCCCTAGTCGAGGAAGAGAAGCTTCTTTATGCTTGCGTTTTCCTCTGTGGTAAACCTGGCTCCTCGGATCAGTACGACCGGGAAGCTTTCGTCAGCTTGCCCCATGATGATAGAGGCTGCGGCTGCCAACTCGTCTACGAGGGCAATCCTGCTGTTAGCTGGGTTGCCGAACAGGTCCCTCTGCTCCCTCAATTCAAGAGGGGCGATGCCGGCGATGCCGATGGCTGTGCCAATCGATCCATCGCGGTCATTCCGTCCGAAGGAATCGCTGATGATCACGGCAATGCTTTTGCCGTTAGCGATCTTGATTGTCTCGCGGATGATCCGAGCGCTCTGGTCAGGATCCTTTGGCAGGAGTACTACAGTCTCGTCGCTGTGTGGAGCGATGTTCGATCGGTCGACGCCCGAGCCGGAACACTCAAACCCGAGTCTATGCCGAGTGATGACCATTCTGCCCTTGACTCGAAGAATCTCGGCAGATTCGTCGATGTACACCTGGCACAGTCGTGCATCTCTTCCGGTTTGCCCTGCCAGTTCCAGCGCCATTTCCGATGGCACTACATCCTTGAGATTAATGACTGCTCCCTCCGCCTTGGAGACAATCTTTTGGGCAACCACAAGAATGTCGGATTGCCGGATGGCGATGTTTTGGGCATCGCAACACTCTCGTATGATCGCTCCGAGGTTATCACCTTCTCTGATCAAGGGGATACTCGGTATGGCGATCAGTCTTACTTCCTGTCGTTTCATTGAACGCCTCCTCTCGTCGTGGTATTGTTAAGGTGCAGCCTATTGGAAGGCCAGTATTGGTTTAACATAATTAGTTCGTTATGTCAACTTTTATGAAAAAAGTCGCTGTTGGTATTCCCACCCTGAACGAAGAAGATACGATTGCCTTGACGACAGCCATTATTGACAACGGGCTAGCCTCATTTTTTAATGACTGGCAATGTTTTATAGTGAACGCCGATAATTGTAGTCAGGATGGAACAAAGAAAAAGTTTCTTTCTGCTAAAACATCATGCAAAAAGGTCTATATTTCGTCTCGAGAGGGGGAGACAGGAAAGGGACTCAACCTGATAAATTTTTTTAGATTCTGCCGAGACAATGATATTGATTGTGCCGCTACAATTGATTCGGATATTTCGACAATAAGCAAAGATTGGGTGGAAAAATTAATCTCGCCGATAGCTAATAACCGTTCAGATTATATCACCCCTCTCTACGCAAGAAGCAGGTTTGAGGGTAGTACAACTAATCATTTTGCTTTTCCTTTTATCGCCACTTTTTTTGGTAAGAATATCAGACAACCAATCGGGGGAGAATTTTCTTTCAACCGGAAATTTATCGAGTACTGCTTAAGTAAACCGATATTTTCAGAAGCCACGCAATATGGAATCGATATATATATGACAACCCATGCACTCGGGGGAGGATTCAGGGTCAACGAGGTTTTTCTGGGTAGGAAATTCCATAAACCAAGTTTTTCAAAAATAGTACCAATGTTCAAGCAAGTTTTTGCTTCCGCTATACAAACAATTTCTTGTTACGGAATTGATTATGCTCCGAAAGGCGTTCTGTCATCCGAGAAAAATATATGCATTGATAATGATAATGAGTTTAAGCACGAAAGCAAGATTAAGGAGTTAACCGACTTGTCTCAAAAATTATTTGCAAACAACGAATCTCTTTATACAAACTATGGTTTGAGCAATTGCCAATTAGTTATGCAAAAAATATCTTCCGGTTCCTTCGTCTCGATGAACGATTGGGGTGAAATCTTAAGCGATTTTTTTGTTTTAATCAGAGCAAATAAAAGACATGATCCGATGGTGTTAGCCGAATTGATAGCCCCCATCTTTTTCTTGAGAACCATTGCCTTCTGGCTTGAAATTAAACACGAGGAGCCATCAGCAATCGAACTTATGTTAACCAATCAAGCCGAACTGATCAGATCGAAAACCTGGGAGAAATTAGTCTGAAAAAAGGAACTGGTTGCCACACTTTCGAAGCACGGCAACCAGTCGACTTAGCGGCAGTTGTAGTTGCACGCCAGACACACCTCGCTATCTTCGCGCGAGACACCGACAGGTTGTCCTCTGATTACCATGTCGGGGTGCACGTTCGCTGCAATCGAGGGAGCCCGCACCATCTCGCTCCCGCAATGCGGGCAATTGCTGGGAATGTTTCTGTCTGTAGCGTTCTTGGAACGCAGACATTCCCATACAAAACACAAAACGCGAAAAAGCGCCTTGAACATTTCCGGCTCCTCCTTCTCAGACGATTAACAAGCACTATATACTAACTGTGATTAACAATCAATAAAAAAATAGCCGTTACTCCAAAACCGATCGTATGTCAACTTTCGCACTCAGTCAGGTGAAAAAATTTGCACCGGAGATGATTTGGGGATAGAATGGAGATAAATTATTGCGGGCTGGGGTATGAAAAATCTTCTCACAAAACTCTGGAACGAGTTCATTTACGGTGGCCATTTACTGGCATTGGGGCCAGTTGTCATTATTCTAGCACTATATGCTGTTCTTAATATGCCCATCTCAACTCAGCTTTTGATTGTTGCCTATTCAATAGCATATTTAGTGTATAAGTTTGATCGTACTTGGGATTCAACTTTAGACAGTTTATATGTCAAAAAGAGCATTTTGCGCTACGAAAATTCTACATTAGTTCTTCTTATCATTTTCTTCTCGCTACTGCTTCTTTATCTCTTTAGAGAAAACAGTTATCAAGTGACGACCTTTGCTTTTGTCCTACTGTTGTTTGGTCTGATGTATTCCGTGTTCATAAAAAACCTCACAAAATATCTAATCGGGTTTAAAAGTTTTTTTGTTGCTTTGTCGTATACTGCGGTAACTTATTTATTTACTCTTTACAATAACGTAGATTTTAATTTAACTGTTTTGCTGGTTTTTTTGTTTTTTTATATTCGATGGTTCATTAATACAAGTTTCTGTGATTGTAAAGACAGAGAAGAAGATAGGGCAAGAGGACTTAAAACTCTTGCTGCTTACATGAAAGGGTACAGTTTTGTGGTTTTATTACAAGTATTAAATATTATTTCAATTGTTCCGATTGCAGTGGGGATTATGCTAAATACTCTTCCAATTTGGAGTATATTGTTTATAAGTGCGCCGATCTATTTTGCATATCTTGTTGCTTATACTGCCAAGATGGAAAAAAGCTACGAGAAGTTAGCGAATATTTGGGCAGATGGTGAAATATTCATCTGGTTGGGGGTAGTACTATTGGGAGGTGAAATATGGAGTTTCTAAGCGCATTGCTTTTTGTGACGATTATGACTGTTGGCGGGATCCTTTCCTGTTGGGTTTTGTTTACAAACAAACATTCTAGAATCAATCAAATTTTCTTTGTTGTTTCTTTGACAATTCTTTTTTGGAATATTTTTGGTTTTCTCGCTTATCGCTCAACTGACGAGTCGTTATCTTTGTTATATTTAAGATTAAATTATTTTGCGGTTTGTTTGTATTTCGTATCGTTTTACTATTTCACTATTTATTTTCCAGTTACCTCTCAGAAACGTTATATTATTGCAGATACCTTGGTTACCACTGTTGGTGTTGGACTAGCCATAGTCGCTCTTATTACTGAATATGTAATCAAGAAAGTCACTATCGGTGGCCCTGTTGTGATGAGAGTGGAAACGGGCTTTCTGGGGAATTTATTTTATGTTTTAACCCTATTATTGACAGGATATGTTTTATATGAACTTATAAAGAAATATCGCTACCTTGATAAAATCAATCAATCAAAGATTCAATACTTTATTGTTGGTATTTTTCTTTATGCCGGATTCAACATTATTTTCAATATCGCGTTTTTCTACCTCATTCGTGATAATTACAAATACACCCAGCTGGGAGATTTTTCCGCTATCTTTTTCCTTGGCTTCGCAGCTTATGCTGTTATGAAAAAAGGATTATTCGACATTAGGGTAATCGCCACGGAAACTGCGGTTACTGTTCTTTCAGTTGTCCTGATCGTGCGAGTTTTTGTCTCAACAAGTGCAATGGAGTGGTTGTTTAATTCCTTAATTTGGATCCTGGCAACATATGGTGGTTATGTTATGATTCGGAGTGTTAAACTCGAAATTAAGCGGCGGGATGAGGTGCAGAGGCTGGCGAAAAAGGTTGAAGAGGCGAATGTGCATCTTAAGGAGTTGGACGAGATAAAGGATAACTTTATGTCAATGGCGTCGCACGAATTAAACACTCCCATAGCCGCCATCGAGGGCTACCTCTCGATGATTCTGGACGAGAAGCTGGCCGGCGAACTTAATCCCAAAATGAAAAAATACCTTGACAGCGTTTATATCTCCTCCAAACGGCTGGCGGCGCTGGTGCGGGATCTCTTGAATGTCTCGCGCATCGAATCAAACCGCATCCATCTCGTTTATGAAGAGTCGCAAATTGAGGATCTTATCAACCAGGCGGTGATGGAGGTCGGCTCAAAGGTTAGGGAGGCAAACCATACTTTAACTTTTGAGAAGCCCGAGACCAAGCTGCCCAAGACCTGGTGCGACATGACCCGGATTACCGAGACAGTTATTAATATTTTGGGCAACGCTATCAAATACACCGATCCGGGCGGCAAGATTACCATTGCGGCCGAAAAGAAGGACAGCGATATTCTTATATCAGTTCGGGATAACGGCCGCGGCATTCCGGCCGAAAAACGCGACAAAGTTTTTCAAAAGTTCTCGCAAGTTGATGTCTTAAGGGACGAGGTTAAGGGAACGGGACTCGGAATGTATATCTCCAAAAACCTAATTGAACTCCACAAAGGCAAAATCTGGTTTGAAAGCGCAGGCGAGGGGAAGGGCACAACCTTTTTCTTTACTTTGCCTATACTCGACAAGAAGCCGGAAGACCCCCACGAGGGCGAGGGACCGGTGCTGCAGCTGAAGTAATCGCACGATAAGTATCAATGGGGTTATTCACTGATTATTATTGATTCATTGTCGGCTATTCGCCTTACTTTTCTTCCAAAAATAGATTTAAATTCTTTTACAAAATCTCGCTATTTAGTGGCGGCCGCATCCTTTCTCTTTAGGAGATCCGGGTAACCGGCGCTGGAGATAATATTTTCTTCTTTGAGGTTTAGCTGACTAATGATGCGGCTGAACGATTCCTTGTTCTTTGCTTCGACTTCGACAAAATTGCCTAAACCGTCCACTTCGTCCACAAGAATTTCAACGTTGCCGTTTTCATGTTTTTCTCTTTTCTTAGTCACAATAACATCCACCTTAAAGCCCAGTTTTTCTAAAATTTCTTGTGTGATTGTTGTGCTGGCAACACCGGTTTTCCATTCTGCAGATGAGCCAATACACATAATTGACGTAGAGATTAATCAATGGTATGAATTGAATGAGCTTGGCTTAACAACGCTATGGCGGGAGGGGGTGATAAGATGGCCGGCTCAAAGAGCGGCAGCCGTGACTCGCGGACGAAGCGTGTGGGGAGCAACCCCAACTACAAGACGCCAGGGCGGTACAACAGTGCGCCCAACCCCAAGCAGGGAGGCGGCGGGCGCAAGAGCGGCAGCTCCAGCAACAGCGGCAGCGGACGCCGCTGATGAGCCGGGGGTGGGGAGCAGCATTGTGCTTGCTTCTCACCCCTCTCAACAAGTTATCATCACCGCAAAGGATAAATGTCTCAAACTATCTACAAGTTAAACAGCGGAACAAAGGTATTGCTTTGTTCCAGAAATAATTTTCATTCGGTAGTAATTAGTATTTGGGTTAATCACAAATTAGTGAATAAACCGGGATTAGCCCATTTTGTTGAACATTTGGTTATGGATGGTAAAAATTGTAAAGAGAACTCTGATTTAAATCAACCGGAGAGCAGATGGATTGATTCTCTCTCTGCTACTGCTAACGACTATTACACGATTTACGATGCACAGGTGCACGAGAGCGAGATTCCCAATGTGATCAGCTTTCTAAAGAAACTTATTTTCGACAGTAATTTTTCTAAAACAGTGTTGGCTGAAACCAAAAGAGTAATTTGCGCCGAAATGAGCGAAAGCAACTCAGACCCCTCATATCGAATGTTTCAGCGACTACGGCAAATTCGTTTTAAGCAAAAGACCTTTCTTTCCAAACCGATTATAGGCACAAAAAATTCAGTTTTAAGTATTACTCACTCGGATGTGAAAGATTTCTACACCAAAAATTATACTGGCGAAAATACAGTTATTTCTATCACTGGCCATTTTGATCAGAAAAAAACCAGAAGTTTAATTGAGGAGACTTTTGGTACTCTAGGTAAGAGTCAGGATACTTCTTTTGCCGGCATGCCGCTTCCTGAATATTCGGACGAGAAGAGGCTTATTACTTCCGGTTCGTCAACACAGACGAATTTTATGCTTTCGTTTCAGGGTTACTCTTGGCGCAGTAATATCAAGGAACGCCTAATAATCAACCTTCTTTCGACCTTGCTTTGCGGCTTGCGAGCCAGCCGTCTGTTTCAAGAATTGAGAGTAAAAAAGCAGCTGGTTTACGACATCTACTCAGAGACAGTTATGGAAAATAATTTTGGTTTGTTTAATATTTTCGGACAGTGTAGCGGTGAAAGCGTTAACAGTGTTATCGAAATAATTTTGCATGAGATCGATCGAATCAGTACAATGCCTTTAAGTGATGATGAGTTGAATTGGTTTAAAAACTATCTCAATATCCAAAATGAAATCGGCGAAGACAGCCTTAACGATTTAGCTTACGAATATGTGGAGGAGTTTGCCAACACCGACAAAGCAACCTCCTGGAAGGACATCATAACACAGAGAAATGAAATTGTTCCGGCTGATGTTCTAAAAACTGCCAGAGGGGTTTTTAATCTAAATAAGCTGAATATTATTGTTTTACAATAACGAACGCGTGATGTGTAATTATTGTTCGAGCCTGTCGAGAACCCCTCGGTCATACTCGGGGCAAGCTATTCAAAACTTCTCGACTCCGCTTCGTTACGCTCGAAGAATAGTTGCGATGATATATCCACGCCTGAATTACACATCACGCGTAATAACGAAGCCATCGTTAATTTCAACGGCAAGTTTGAATTTCTTTGCTGGTTTGAAAGCAAGGGAGAGGGCAGGGGCACAACCTTCTTCTTTACTCTGCCCATTCTGGACAAGAAGCCGGAAGACCCCCACGAGGGCGAGGGGCCGGTGTTGCAGTTGAAGTAATAATAAAAGGTATTAACCCCAGAGCAAGCTCTGGACTCACCTTGTAGCGGAGCAAGCTCTGCGGTATTGAACCAGAGCCATACCTTTTTTTACGCTCTGTCGCCCTTTGGGCATTATCGTATCTTGTAATAAAATATAGTCTAACGTTCGGTAGAGGGGATGTTTCACTTTTCAAATAGGAAATTTATCTAACCCCTACAATGTTTTTTATCGCTCCAAAAACCTAGACTTTTTCATAAATTCAGAATGGAGAAAAATGAAGTGCACAATTATTATTAATGAGCTGCCTTACAAAAACGATAAAGCCTGGAACGCCTTGCGTCTAGCTGAAACACTACTAAAGCAAGGCGCGGGAGCAAATGTCTTTCTTCTGGAAGACGGTGTTGATGTCGGAAAAGAAGACCAAAACAAACAAGGGAAAGATTACGACTTAGAAGATATAGTTAGGAATCTGCTGGCCGCTGGCGTTGTATTTCTTGCTTGCACAACTTGCCTTAAAACCTGCGGCATTAGTCACGAAAAACTGATCGACGGCGTCACTGCCGGCAATATGGCCGATTTGGCTAAATGGGTTAAAGAGAGTGAAAAAGTTTTAACTTTTTGAAAGGATAATGTTGTCTCGCCGCACAAAAAATTTCTTTGACATCGTTGCCCCGGTCTATGAAAAATTTCATTTCGGTGCCCTACGGACCTTTAATAAAATTAAATCGGCGGTCATTATTAAAACGTCCGATAGGGTCGTTGATCTGGGAGGCGGAACGGGAAGGATAGCCAAGTTCTTCGCCGGCAAGGTTTCCAAGGTGATAGTTGTTGACGTCTCCGAGGAAATGATTAACCAATGCCGAAAGCGGCACCCGGAGTTCTCCTGTGTCCGGGCCGAAGCGCAAAACTTGCCCTTTGCTGACAATAGTATTGACAAAGTGATTATTATTGATGCATTTCATCATTTTCAGAATCAAAAACTGGTTGTTAAAGAGATAAAGAGGGTGCTTCACAGAAACGGCAAGGTGATAATCGAAGAATTTAACCCCTTGACAACCTTTGGCAAGTTAGTAGTTGTTGTGGAAAAATTTCTGCTTATGCACAGTGTTTTTCATCAACCCTCATCGCTAGCCGATTTGTTTATGAGAGAAAGATTTAAAGTGGATTTGATAGATGAAAATAAGTCGTCTTACTATCTGATCGGAGAGAAGGGGACGAGCGACTAGTACCGTTACATCTTAATTTAAGGCAGCTTACCTAATCCAATCACGCTTGTTTTAGGGTGGCCGTGATTACATAAAAACTATAATGTAACTAGTACAAGCCGCATGACACCCATGAGGGCGAGGGACCGGTGCTGCAGCTGAAGTAGTAATGACTGATTAAATTGAAGATTTCTCGCCTCCAAGACCTCGAAATGACAAATTTATCGATAATTTTTTCGGGGAACATGAATGATCGGATATAGTCCTCGAATTTGTTCATAAATTCTTAATTTAGAAATAATTAAATTAATATATCATTTGTGGGAGGATATTTTTCCGGTATGGTTTGGGTTATTCTTGTAAAAAATGCGGGCTGACGTTACTTTAAGAAACGATGAAGAGAAGAATTATCTTATGGCTCTTGCTGATCTCGTTGTTGCTCCAGCCGCCGGCGGCACTGGCGGCGGATTGGCTAATGTATCAGGGCAACACTCTCCGCAATGCTGTTGTCCAAGACGAAGAACCGGGTGCGTTCTCGCTCCAAGCGACAATCCCGCTGACACACTATCAATTTTTGCCGCCGCTCGCCAAGGACGGTGTTTTCTATTTCTTCGAATGGACCAGGGATGCCTCCGGCTGGCTGGCGTATGCCATTGACCTTAACCGCGGCCGGTATCTTTGGCGCTATGAGGGCGAGGGATATCTGACGGCCAATCCGGTGATTTCGGGAGATGCGGTTATTGTCCCCGGGTCGAGCCTGGTTTTTCTCCATACTCAAACGGGCGAGAAGATAAAGGAGTTCCGGCCGCCGGAAAGTGATTATTACTATGCCCAGCCTCTTGTCGCGGGGGAGACGGTTTATGCCGCCGCCAGAAGATTCGGTGTCAACATCGGCTATCTGGTGGCCCTTGATATAAGCGACGGCTCGGAGATTTGGCGCCAGAGCTGCTCCACTACCAACATCGGGCCGATCAGTGTTTATGCTGACAATATAATTGTGACCACTACCAATTATCGCGGCGATGATACCTATGTGAACAGCTACCGGATGAGCGACGGCCTGAGCAATTGGCCCGGACCTTATTGGAGTGATTACTTTCCCTCCGGACCAACGGTTATTGATGAGGAGAATGGCCTTGGTTTGATCTCTAATAATGGCGTTGTCTCCCGGCTCGATCTGGCGACTGGCCAACTGCTCAGCCGGGTCTTGGGCGGAGCCGATGCCACGATTCCGGTTATCCGCGACGGCCAGGGGTATTTCTTTACCACCAATGTTTATACCGGCTTTATTCATCAAACCTACTTTAACTCCTTTGATGTCGCCACTGGCGTCAGGACGAATCAGGTTAAAATCAGCGACAACTTTCTGGGTGAGGCTACCGCCAACCCGATATTGATTGGCGAGAAGATTTATATTGCGACCCCTGTTGGCGAGATTTGGCGCATGAATCTCTCCGGCGGCGAGATTGAAAAATTTCCCGTCTCCGGCACGGCAGGGTTGTCGCGGCTGACCTACAGCGACGGCGTTATTGCAACCTATAGTGATTATCCCGGTGCTGCCTATATTCTCTCGGCGCGGCCGATTGCCATTTTGCCGGAAACCGTAATTACGCTGGAGAGCCCTTACAAGGAGGGCGATGAGTATAGTGAATATCTCGGCCAAACGCACAGCCACTACAAACCGGATGTTGAGGGTTGGTCGAAGATTTTTAACGGTGAACCAACGCCGGTTTTCACTGAAGAACTTTATAAAGATGCCGGTTATGATTTTGTGGCCCTGACCGAGCATGATGAATTGGTCCCCGATCCGGGTGTTGAGGGAATACTCCACATTACGGACTCGGAGGAGGACACGCATTCACCGGACGACAATCATATTTTGGCGATTGGTGTTCAGGCGCCGATTGATGAAAGTCAAAGCGAGCAAGACAGAATCGACGATATTGTTGTTGATCAAGATGGCGTAGCTTTTCTGTCACATCCGAACTCAAAAATGTATGATTGGAGTATTACAGATTTGACCGAGAGGAAAAAATATCACGGAATTGAAATTTTTAATGGTGTGGGTAATTTCCTAAAGAACTTTAAGCCTATTTGGGGAGACTACTTATCAACCGATAAGTGGGATCAATTACTAAGCGCGAGAAAGCCTGGGGCTGGCCGGTGGGGAAGCGCCGGCGACGATTACACGCCCGGCGACGGCGGTTTCGACCGAGCTGGCGTAATTGTTCTTGCGAAAAATTTAAATCAAGAGGAAATTCTACAGAACATCAAAGATGGCAATTTCTACGCCGTCCAGGGTTCAGGGGCGCCGAGGATAAAGGTCAAAACGAGTGGTTTGAACATAAACGTGACCTCAAACAAAGAGGGCGACATTAAGTTTATCGGCAAAAACGGTACTCTGTTGAAAGAGGAAAAAGACGTGCAAGCCTCAACTTACACCGTTCGCGGCGATGAGATTTACGTTCGGGTTGAGGTGGAGGCCGGCGGCAAGAAGGCCTGGTCCCAGCCCATAGCCGTTGAGAGCAAAAAAACAATCGAGACCTCATTGGCCGGGGAACATTTCCTTGATTTGGGCGAGGCGCAACTCTTGAGCAAAAACACCGGCGCCGTCGCTGTTTCAACCTTGCCCGGCGCCGAGTACCCCGACCAGTCGCCGCCCTACGGCTACATTAGCCCCATCTATTCACTAAGCACCGACGGCCAGGTGCAGGAGGGGACGGAGCTGACGATCAGCTATGCCGACAGCATCCTGTTGACCAACGAGGACAACCTCTCGATCTACACCTATGATGAGGATAACTCCGTCTGGACCCGGGTGGCCGGCATCATTGACAAGGCAACAAAAACAGTTAAGGCCGGGCTTTCTCACTTCTCCCTCTATACGCTAAGCGCCGAGATGCCCCCTGATGCGGAGCCCCCGACGGTTTCTCTGGCCGAGCCGGCTGACCTGACGGATTTGGAGGGCGATATAGCATTTCAGGTTAATGCCTTCGATAATAATGCCGTTTTCAGGACGATGACGCTGATTGATGACAGGCTCATATCGAGCGATGCCAATCCTCTTGACGGCTGGTCCGCGGAGATAGACGCAAACGATTACTCTATTGGCGTCCACAAATTGACTTTAACGGCGGAGGACGCGGCCGGAAATATCGGCGAGGCTAATTACAACTTCTCGATCAGAGATTCAGCCTTTGTGCCGCCGCAGATTGCAGTTGATGCCCCGCAGGAAAACGAATTTCTTTCCGGCACAAGGGTTGTTTCGGGAAATTACTCCAGTCAGGCGGAGGTTGATTCGATCGGTATTTATCTTGACGACTTTTTTATCGCCGATGCCGAATTCGAAAACGGAGCATTTCAAAGAGAAATTGACTGGTCACAGTTTAAGGCCGGATCATATGCGCTAAAAGTGGTTTTGGCCGATAAAAAAGGCAACACTGTCACCGTTGAGCGCACCGTTAACACCGGCGCTAAAGTTGACATTGTGTCCCCGGAGGCCAAGACATATTATCACGCCGAGAGCATTCCGATTGAGTTTAACAGTGAACCCGCGAATATGATTGCAAAGATTGACGGGGTAGAGGTTGCCAACCACACGCAGATAAAAGCCTACACCCTCTCTCTTGGCAGTCACACTTTTTCCGTGGAGTATGGCGGCCGGGAGATCGCCAGCCGGGAATTTACTGTCGACACCTCAATCGAGGACCAAAAGAGACTGGTTGAGGTTTTTTGGCAGGAGGGGCGATTTAAGAACCAGGGTACTTATCAGTCAATATTAGCCAAACTAAACACAGCCCAGATGTGGCAGGACGCCGGCAATATGAGAATGAGAGACCTGATGCTCGATCACCTTATTTCCTTCATCAAGCAAAAATCCCAACTCAAAAAACCCCACATCGATCAACTGGCGGCTGATGTGCTGACGGGAGATTTTCGATATTTGATTAGTCAAAAGTAGCTGCCATATAGGAACCTATTGCTAAATAGATAAGAGCAAAGATTGAGATTATTAATGTTAGTATATTTTTCTTCCACCGCTTTACTAGTATTACTGACGCGATAAAAGCTATTGCTGGAAGGGTAAAAAAGAATATTGCATAAATATCCAATACTATTCCTTTTGTGTCGGCAATAAGGAAGTTCAATCCCCACAATACCAGAGAACCCCAAGCAATATAGCTAAGACGCTTTTTCGTCTGGTTGTCGTTCTTCATACCCCTCCTAAGCCAAATGGTTAATCTGCCTCCATTATAATACAAATCCCCCGTGAAGCCTAATCGACCATTGCCCTAATCCGTTGCCAAGGGGCTTTTTTTGGCGGTGATGAGGCGGATTTTTTCGTCAGTACTCTCAATCAATTGCGGCGTTTTGGCAATTTTTTTCCCGTCGGCCAGGAGAGCGATCGGCGTTTTGGTAAAGATGCGAAGAGAGCGGGCGCGGATAAGAGAAAAAGATTTTTCCTCAAGCTCATTTTTCGCCCCAAAGAGCCGGCTGATTTTCTTGATCAAGTTTCCGCCTTCGGGGGCGGCGCTCTCAATCATTATGTCCAAAAAATCATCGCCAATCTTGTGGAGATCGGGGTAAAAGTTGGCAATAACCAGACTCTTGGCTTTTGTTTGAATTAGAAAGTCCCGAAATTCTATCGTAATATCCATCGGAGCAAAAACGTCAAGGGAAATGTGGGTTAAAAAGGCTTGCCCGGAGGCGGTTTGTCCCAACCGGAATTCGGAGATTTTGCGGTAGCGCAGGGCGTCGGCCGCTTCCCGCCAGCTTTGCGAACCGATTAGATAGGAGAGCTCGGACGAAGTCTCGAGTGGAATAACCCCCAGCGCTTCCTTGCGCCCGACAAGTTTTGCGGCCGCGGCGTTTACTATTTCATCACCGCCAATTGCCACGATGGTTGTATATTTTTTTGACAAGCCCAAGTCAACCAGCTCCTCCGGCGATTGGGCGGCGGTCGGATAGGTAAACTCGCCCGAGATACCCAAGCCGCCAAGATAGGACTTGATGTCTTCGACCTGTGAGCGCTTCCGGCATTTTTTTATGTCGAAAATGTAATAGTACATTACCACAAATGGACGGCGAACTAACTAACGAACAAACGACTAATTATTCTCTCTAAAATCAGGGAGAAACAAGGAGCACGAAGTGGTTGATTGTTCGTTGTCCATTCCTGTAATTATTTTTTAAAGAAACCCAGGGGATCGCGATGAGCGGCGACCGGCTCTGTCTTATCTGCTTTCTCCGGCTCTTTGGTCTCGCCCTCTTCCTTCTCCTTGGCAGGCTTGGCAATTTCCACCTCTTTGCCGTCTTGGGGCATTATGCTCTTGCCGACAAACATTGCTCCTTGCTGGATGATCAGGCTTTTGGCGTTAATATCACCGGAAACATGGCCCGTCGTGTGAATCTCGAGCTGTTCTGTTGCCTGGATGATCCCCTTGACCTCTCCGGAGACCTCAACGGTTCTGGCGGAAACCGGACCGCTGACCTTGGCGGTTTCGCCGATATTGATGTGCTCGTCACTGTGTACTTCGCCCTCGATTGTGCCGTTTATCTCGATCGACCCCTTGTTTTTAAGACTCCCCTTCAAAACGACATTCAGGCCGATGATGGTGTCGATGTTGCTCTCCATAGCCTCTCCTCGTTAATTAAAAACAAATTTAGTGGTGCCTATGTATGATAAAATCATATCTTTCGGCGTTTGCCAAGATTTCTTAAACTATCTTAGCACAGATGATCAAGAAAGAGGAAGTGGACAATCCTGCCGAGCCCTTGAAGTGGGTTGACAAAGATGTTAAAATATCTTAGCTAATTCATTTGCTAGAGGATTTTCATGAACTTTATTAAGATAAGCGGAGCAAGGGAACACAACCTTAAAAATGTCTCCGTCCAGATTCCGCGCGACAAACTGGTTGTCATTACCGGCTTGTCCGGTTCGGGGAAATCGTCGCTTGCCTTTGATACTCTCTACGCCGAGGGTCAGCGGCGCTACGTTGAATCACTCTCTTCCTATGCCCGCCAGTTCCTGGGCATTATGGAGAAGCCCGACGTCGACTACATCGAGGGCTTGTCCCCGGCGATCTCTATTGATCAAAAATCGGCCTCGCGCAATCCGCGCTCAACTGTCGGAACGGTGACGGAAATTTATGATTATCTCCGTGTTCTCTTTGCTCGAGTTGGCGTGATCCACTGTCCCGAGTGCGGCCGGGCGGTAACACGTCAAACGGTTGGTCAGATCGTTGATCAGATCTTGGCGCGAAACAACAAAACGAAACGAATTGCCGTCCTCTCGCCGCTAGTCACTAAGCGCAAAGGTGAACACCGCGATGTTCTCGGGCGGATTCTAAAGATGGGTTACTCGCGTGTTAGGGTCGACGGCGTTATTATGGACATCGAGGAGGCGAGCGAAAAAGACCTGGAGCGAAACCTGGCGCACTCTATCGACATTGTTGTCGATCGGCTTATACTTGATCCCGGGGAGATGGACGAATCGACCCGCCGCCGCCTCTCCGATTCGGTTGAAAAGGCCCTTTTGGCCTCTGAGGGTAATGTTATTATCTATGATTTTGAAAAAGATAAAGACGCGACTTACTCCGAGTTGTTCGCGTGTCCGGATTGCGGCATCTCTTTGCCGGAGGTCGCACCGCGATCGTTCTCCTTTAATTCGCCGCACGGAGCTTGCTCCACTTGCCAGGGCTTGGGGGTGCGGCAGGAGATCGATCCGCGATTGATTCTGCCCAACTCGCGCCTGACGATAAATGAGGGCGGGATACGACCCTGGTCCCGGAGTTCGGCAAACTTGTCGTGGTACCAGAACATCTTGAATGCCGCCATCACCAAACACGGAATCGATCCGGATAAACCAATCTCCGAACTGTCCAAGGAGGACCTCAAAATTATCTTGTACGGTACGGGCGAGGAAACCTATAGCGTCTTTGGTTATGAGACAAAATATGAGGGTGTCATACCAAATCTTACGCGGCGCTACCGGGAGACGCAATCCGATTATGTCAAGAAGGAGATCGAAAAGTATATGGTTATCCGTGATTGCCCGACTTGCGGCGGCAAAAGGCTCAAGCGGGAGGTTTTGGGAGTCTTGGTTGGCGGCAAGAATATTATTGATCTCTCAAATATGAACATAGAGAGCCTTCTTGGTTTCTTTGAGTCTCTCGCGGAAAAACTCACCTCCGAACAGAAGATAATCGCCGAGCAGGTGACCAAGGAGATTAAATTGCGGCTTCGCTTCCTCCTGGATGTCGGCTTGTCTTATTTAACGCTGAATCGCAACGCGGCAACCCTGGCGGGCGGCGAGGCGCAGCGCATCCGTCTGGCAACGCAGATCGGTTCCGGCCTGATGGGTGTTCTCTACATCCTGGATGAACCGTCAATCGGTTTGCATCAGCGCGATAATGACCGGCTGATAGGGACCATCGAGCGTTTGCGCGATCTTGGCAATACGGTTATCGTGGTGGAACACGACAAGGAGATGATGAAGAAGGCCGATTGGCTGATTGATATTGGCCCCGGAGCGGGTGAGGCTGGCGGAGAGATCGTTTGCGCGGGGACGCCGGAGGAAGTGGCTCGCTTTGCCGCATCGGTTACCGGCCAGTACTTGAGCGGCAAGCGTAAAATTGGTGTTCCCGGATTTCGCCGGCCCGGTTCGGGTAAGATGCTCGAGATCGTTGAGGCAAGCGAGAATAATCTCCAGAACATCTCCGTCAAGATCCCTCTTAACACCCTGACCTGTGTCACGGGAGTCTCAGGATCAGGCAAGTCGACGCTTATTAACGATATCTTAGCCAGGGCTTTGTCCCGCCAGTTTCACCATGCCCGAACGGAACCGGGCAAACACAAAACGATTTTGGGAGCCAAATCTCTTGATAAGGTTATTGATATTGATCAGTCGCCCATCGGCAAATCGCCTCGCTCTAATCCGGCAACCTACACCGGCGTCTTCACCTTAATCAGAGAGCTTTTTGCCCTGACTCCCGAAGCCAAGATGCGCGGTTATCGCGCCGGCCGATTCTCCTTTAACGTCAAGGGGGGGCGATGCGAGAAGTGCCGGGGCGAGGGTGTCTTAAAAATCGAAATGCACTTTTTGCCCGATGTTTATATCACCTGCGAGGAGTGCAAGGGGCGGCGTTATAACGCCGAGGCTCTTGAAATTCGTTATAAAAGCAAGAATATCGCCGACATTCTTGATATGACGGTTGAGGAGGCGGTAACGTTCTTTGTTCACATTCCGGCTATCTCTCAAAAACTTGCTGTTTTACACGATGTCGGTCTTGGTTATATTCGCTTGGGCCAACCGGCCACAACCCTATCCGGCGGCGAGGCGCAGCGCATCAAGCTGGCGACCGAGCTGGCCCATCGCAGTACCGGCAAAACGCTCTATATTCTGGATGAGCCGACAACGGGCTTGCACTTTGAGGATATCCGCCGGCTGCTTGATGTCCTCTCAGCTCTGGTTGATAAGGGCAACACTGTTGTTGTCATAGAGCACAATCTGGACGTGATTAAATCGGCCGACTATCTTGTTGACCTTGGGCCGGATGGCGGCGATAAGGGGGGCAGGGTGGTGGCGGTCGGCACGCCGGAGGAGGTGGCCGCGGTCCGGGAGTCCTACACCGGTCAATATCTGGCTCGTGAGTTAGCCGACACTAAAAGACCGCTGGTGAAATCAGCCACTGAATGATTATTTGGTTGTTTTGGCCACAATTGCCTCAAACGCTTGGGGTTCGTGCTCGGCGAGGTCGGCCAGCATTTTGCGGTTGAGGTCGATCTTGGCATCAGTGAATCTTTTTATCAGCGCCGAATAAGAAAGACCGAGTTCGCGGGCCTTGGCGTTAATGATTTGAATCCAGAGGGAGCGGAACTCTCGCTTCTTGATCCGGCGGTCGCGATAAGCGTGTTGGCCGGCTTTGTAGACGGCCTGCTTGGCCAACTTAAAGACCGACTTGCGCCGTCCCTCATAGCCTTTAGCAAGTTTGATAATTTTTTTGTGCTTGGCGTGTCTCACCACACCGCGTTTGACGCGCATAATCTACTCCATTACTTAAAGGTATGGCGCCAGTTTTTTAATTCTGGCCTTATCGGCGGTATTGATCTCCAAGAGCTGTTTGGTTGGATCATTTTTGTGGGTCAAGAGATGGCTCTTGGCTGACTTAACTCGAACGAGCTTGCCGCCCTTGGTCGCCTTAACGCGCTTGGTTGTTGCTTTGTGAGATTTCAGCTTCATAATTATCCTTGTCGCTCCTTGCGGGATGACTCCGGCTCGGTCTGCCGAGTGCCGGCAACCATAGCCGTAATCTGGTTTCCGGCGCGCAGGGGCGATCTTTCGTAATTTAATCCCGATTTTTGGCCAAAGTTTTCAAAAACGCTCAAGGCATTATTGAAGAAGATATTTTCGCGTCCGCGCAAGCGCATCGAAACCTTAACTTTGTGGCCGCGATCAAAGAATTCGCGGGCTTGGCGCGCCTTGTATTCAAGGTCGTGAACGCCAATCTTAGCTGTCAACCTGATTTCTTTGAGCTCTGTTTCCTTTTGTCTTTCTCGGGCAAGCTTCTCTTTTTTTGCTTTATCATACTTAAACTTGCCGAAATCCATTATCTTGCAGACAGGGGGGCGGGCGTGAGGATCGATTTCAACCAGGTCAAGATCTTTGGCGGAAGCCAGGGAGCGAGCCTGAAAGGTCGGCATAACACCAAGATTTTGGCCGGTATCATCGATGACCATTACGGGCGAAAAACGAATTTGTTCGTTGGCTCTAATAAAAGGCACTCTGGCTATTACAGCTCCTTTAGAGCCTGTCTAATAACTACATCCGATAGCCATAAGCGGCATCTTTCGGCTGCAAAACACGAATTACTCGTCAAGTTAGCTTAGGCTAGCCCTCCTCATAATTCCTGTTTTTCGCTCGAAATCTGCTCGCTTCTCACTTCAGGAGCAGTTATTAGATAGGCTCTTAGAAAATTATCTTCTCCAAGATACCAAAAAAACCAATAAAAATCAAATATGCCGAAAGCAGTCAATAAGCCGGGTTCTGTCCCCCCGCCGCGTAACGGAGGGGTGATGGCAATCTATCTAAGCGTGAAGACCCTTTGCGTCTCCCGAGCCGGGACAGTGACACATCGGGCCCACTTCACTTTCACCGGACGAGGCTTGCCACAGACGTACATCGCTGTACGAACGCGTGCGCTCTTACCGGTCGCCAAGGCGACTCCCGTTTATATGTCGGAACACGATTTCACCCTTACCCCGCCGCGTAGCAACGGGGCGGTATATTTTCTGTTGCGCTGTTCTTAGACCTCGCAACCTACTCACTCAGCGTGAGCGTCCTTGCTCTATGGTGCCCGGACTTTCCTCCACCCCGATAATTATCGGGGTGGTAGCCATCTAGACTACTTTCGGACAAATATTATTTTAACCGAAAAGTTGAAAAAAATCAACACTCCGGACCGGTTACGAGAGGGTTTGCTATTCGTATTGCAACCGCAGCTTTGTGCGAATCAATAATATAAGGCCGGCAAGGATAAAGATATCGGCCAGATTAAACCGAAAGAGAGCCGGAATTTGCCAGTAATCGATAACGCCGCCCCGCCAAACGCGATCGATTAAATTTGAAGCAATACCGCCAAAGACCAGACCAAGGGGCAAGCGGTATTTTTGTTGGCGACCGAAAACGTAAATCATTACAGCAACAACCGAAAAAGCGATGATGAGCGCAATGTTGTTGTTCCCTCCCAGTCCCCAGAAAACCCGGTTGTTTACATCGGCCGCACTGCCGCGGTCCCAAAGCAGAGCTGCTCCCTGCGAGAAGAAGAGACAGAAAAAAAGAACCAAAAAACAGTAACGCGAACCATAAGTCGGTTCAGGCGCATTGTTATTGGCTGGCTTTTTTACCCGGTGGTGTACATTTGACGCAGATATCGGCATAGGGCATTGCGATTAAACGCTTTTCCTCAATTGATTTGCGGCACTTGCGGCAGAGGCCGTATCTGTTGCCGGCAATGGCATCAAGCGCCCCATTCACCTTTTGGAGAAGCATTTCTGTTTCCTTGCCAAGGAACATATTGTTTTCAAAATCGGTTGTTTCGCGAATGTTGTCATCAGCATCCCAGCCATAATCGGGGTACTCCCTCAGTTTGGCAAGTTGCGCTTCCAGCCGAGATTTCTCCTCGAGCAGGGCCCTTTTTTGCTTTTCGATAAATTTATCAGTTGCAGACATATTTACCTTCCGGTTTGCGGCGGGCCAAAAACAGAAGACAGCCCAGAGCAAACACCAATAATGTCAGGCTTGTAACCTGGCCTAAGGACAGATTGAATACTATATTACTATCTTCCCGCCAGAAATCAATGATGAAACGCCCGGACGCGTATAAAGCAATACTTGCGGCGGAGATCACTCCCTGTTGGCGGTGCCGGCCGGGTTGCCGGTACGCAAACCACAGGAGAAGAAAGATTGTGCCGCACCACACCGCTTCAAACAGGTGGATTGGGACGCGGTTAGCAATAGCGAGGGGGCCGGCGGAAACCACCCCCAGATTTTCCCCGGCTAAAAACTCCCCAAACCGACCGATGGCCAAACCGAGCGGCCAACCGACGGCCAAAACATCAAGCCACGCCAGAGCGGGCTGGCGCAAAAAACGATTTAGGAGAAAAAAGGCAACTCCGCCGGCAGCAAAGCCGCCGTAGGAGACCAGTCCGCCCTCCCACAGATAGAAGAGCTGTTTCCAGCTGGAAAATTGGTCACTATAGAGAAGGAAGTAGGTTAATCTGGCGCCGGCGATGCCAATCAGGAGCGCGTAGATCATATTGTCAGCAAGATATGTACAGCTAAGTTTGGGGCGCGCCAAATAGTAAGTTGCCGCCGTACCCAGAGAGATGCCAAGAACGGCAAAAACGCCATGAGTATGGAAATCAAGATCGCCGATTGAAAAGAGAATGGGAATCATAAGGATAAATCCTAAATCCTAAATCAACCAAATCTCCCCGTCTCAAACACTTAATGGTTTGGGCACTTGGGAATTTGAATTTATTAGGAATTAGAAATTAGGAATTTGTCATTTCTTTTATTATCCTTTTTATTGACGATAAGTGTCAAGAATATTACAATAAAAAGCAGAGCAAAAGCAGAGCATTAAAAGAGAGATCAAGAATGGAAGAACACCGCGAACGAGATTCAAATGCCGAAGAGTTAAATAATTTAGAGGTTACTGATAATCCGGCGAAGGACTTTTTTTATTTTCTTTTCGACCTGTTTAAAACGGGACTGATTGTCTTTGTTTTGGCTTTCTCTCTCCGTTATTTTGTGATCCAGCCCTTTATCGTTGACGGCGAATCCATGATGCCCAATTATGTCAACAATGAGTACCTATTGGCCGAGAAGGTATCCTACATTGTGGGCAAGCCCAAACGCGGCGATGTTGTCGTTTTTCGTTATCCCGGCAACCCGAACATCAACTACATTAAACGGATAATCGGTTTGCCCGGGGAAACGGTGCGGATTGAGAATAGTCAGGTTATAGTTTCTAACAGCCAGAATCCTTACGGCGAGGTTTTAGGCGAGAACTATCTGCCCAAGGAGACCAAAACCCTGACCGGCAACAGCGGTGATATGGAGAGAACTCTCGGTCCGGGCGAGTACTTTGTTATGGGGGACAACCGCCAGCACTCTTCTGATTCCCGGGAGTGGGGCGTTTTGCCGTATGAAAACATTTTGGGGCGCTCCTGGCTAACCGTTATGCCGGTTGATCGGTTTCAGATCCATCGCCATGCAATTTATCCGGGACCGCTGGGGGCGTTGATCGAATTGCGCCGCTTGGCGGCCAAAATATAATCGCTCACGTCAAGCAGACGAGAGACTTATCTTTTTCTGGTTTGATGTTCGAGATCAATAAAGATCGGTGTGCCGACAAAGGGATAAACATCCCTTATTTTGTTTTCCAGATAGCGGATCTGGGTATAGTGGGGTTCCGTTCTGCTGTATCTGAGCAGAAACACGGGCGGGGCGCTTTTTACCTGCCGGAGCGATTTTAGGCCGGCAAGCTGAGGGTTTCTCTCCTTGGCAAAAGCGAGTATCTTGGCCAGATTGTCCTCGGAAGCGGTTTCTTGGCGGTTGTTATAAACCTTCACAACCTGATCAAGGAGCGGCTTGATGTTTTGGTCCGATTCGGCCGAAATAAAAACAACGGGCAGCCAGGGGGCGAAGTTTAGCTTATCCTGGAGCCGGCCAAGTTCCTGGGCAATTCGGGTTTCCTGGCTCTGCGGCCAAAGATCGATTTTGTTTATGGCCAGAACAATGCCCTTGCCCCAGTCGATGGCCTGACCCAGAAGATGCGCGTCGGCGGCAACCAAACCCTCCTCGGCATCCGTCACCAGAACAACAATGTCGGCACCTTTGGCGGCTTGCCAGGAGCGGAGAACGGAGAAACTCTCGATCGTGTCTTTTTTGATTTTGCCCGGCCGACGGATGCCGGCCGTATCCGAAATTACCAAAATATTACCCTTGTGCTTAAAGCGGACGCTAAAAACGTCCCGGGTTGTGCCGGGCTCCGGCGAGACAATGGCTCGTTTGGCACCGATGATCCGGTTTAAGAGGGTCGATTTTCCAACATTGGGTCGCCCCAAAATCGCCAGATTTATAATCTCCTCTTTAGCCTTGAGCCTTCGGCCTTGAGCCTTCGGCCCACTTTGCAGTTTGTCGCAAATTAGATCAAGGAGGTCGCCGGTGTTGCTGCCGGAGATCGCCGAAACCGGAACAACGTCAAAGTTCCCCAGCCGCCGGAACTCCTCAATTTCATCTTGGCGCTCCTTGTTGTCGGCCTTGTTGACAACAAGTATAACCGCCTTCGCCATCTCCCGAAGTTTTCGAGCGATAGTCTTATCGATATCATTTGTCTTGTCTGTCCAGTCAACCAGAAAGAGAACGAGGTCGGCGCTGGCCATTGCTAAATCGACATTCTCCCGCATCTGCCGCGTGATCTCTTCTTTGGGGCCGAACTCGATTCCGGCCACGTCAATAAGCGCGAACCTTTGCCCACACCAAAAAATCTCGCCGTAAAGGCGGTCGCGGGTTGTGCCGGGGATAGCTGTCTCGATTGCCACTCTTTTGCCGATCAGGCGGTTAAAGAGAGTCGATTTTCCGACATTGGGCCGGCCGATGATGGCGACGGTTTTTAACGATTTGTTTTCCATTGTTCCATTTTACAATATTTTCAGATTTTGTAAATAGCGACACCTCTGTTCGGTTCCTGTACAATGAACTGGCGATGATTGCCGATGTTGTAACGCAAAAACGAACCGGTGCCGATCGGGAGATTTTTTCTTATCTCGTCCCGGATCGTTTTGTTGATGAGATTAAAGTCGGCTCTATTGTGAGCGTTCCCTTTGGCCGCCGCCGGGTTTTGGCTGTCGTTGTCGGCTTGCAAGCCGAATCAGCGAGTCCGTATAAATTAAAGGAGGTTTTGGCTGTCGACGGCGATTTTACCTTGCCTGAAGGTTATCTTGAGATCGCCCGATGGATTGCCGACTACTACCTCTGTTCTCTGGGGGAGGCAATCGCTCTCTTCCTGCCGCCGCTCCTAAAGCGGAAAATTCAAGTCGAGCGGCAGGCGGTGCCGCCGATTTTAGCGGAACCAAGACCCTTAAGTGCAGACCAGGCGGAGGTCTATCGTCGTCTGGAGGAAATTCTGCTGGCCGGGGCGAAAAAGCCGGGTCTTATCTTTGGGGTAACCTCTTCGGGGAAAACTGAAATTTATCTTCACCTGGCAAAGAGAACGCTTGGTCTGGGAAAGCAGGTCATTGTCCTGGTGCCGGAGATTGTGCTTACTCCCCAAATTATCGAGCGTTTTCGGGCGGTGTTTGGCGATCAGGTGGCTCTTATTCACTCCGACCTGGCTAAATCGGAGCGGTTTGCCAATTGGTCCGATTTTTATCGCGGCCGAAAAAAGATTATCGTCGGGCCGCGATCAGCGCTTTTGGTGCCCAGTGCCAACATTGGCCTGATTATTGTTGACGAGGAGGGCGACAGCTCTTACAAGCAAGACAAGAACCCCAAGTACCAGGCGTCCAGATTGGCCGAGGAAATCGCCCGTAATCAAAACGCTTTGCTGGTTTTGGGCAGCGCCACGCCAAGCACCGAGACGTACTATCGGGCCAAAGCGGGGGAGATTAAACTGTTGGCGTTAAAGAACCGCTACGGAGAACGAGCGATGCCGCAAACAGAGATTGTCGATTTGCGCCAAGAGATGAGAGCCGGCAATTTCTCACCCCTATCCTGCAAATTACAAGAAGAGATGGGGCGGACACTGGCGACGGGGGGACAAATCTTTCTCTTTCTCAATCGGCGGGGGGCGGCGACCTTTGTCTCTTGCCGCGAGTGCGGCGATGTTGTCCTCTGTCCACACTGCTCGGTGCCGCTGGTTTACCATCTTGGGGGGGCCTCTTCCACCTGCGAGGTGGAATCCGGTTATCTGAGCTGTCATCACTGTGATTATCAGCGCTCGACTCCCTCCACCTGTCCGGCTTGCGGCGGTTATAAAATTAAATATTTTGGCGCCGGCGTTGAAAAGATTGAGCAGGAGGCGAGAAGGTTGTTTCCGGGTGCCAGAGTGCGCCGTGTTGATTCAAAAACTTTTACTTCAAAACAGGCCTATTTTGATCTCTACCGCGATCTTGTCTCCGGTCGGATTGATATTCTAATCGGGACGCAGATGATTGCCAAGGGCTTTGATCTTCCCTCCGTTAACCTGGTTGGTGTCGTCTCTGCCGATGTCGGTTTGCATCTGCCCTATTATAAGGCGCTCGAGAGAACATTTCATCTTTTGCTTCAGGTTTCCGGTCGAAGCGGCCGGGGCGAGAAGGCGGGCCGAACCGTTATTCAGACCTACTGGCCGGAGTCCCGGGCGATCGTAGCCGCCACCCAACATAATTATGACCTTTTTTATGCGGCGGAAATTCAAGAGAGGCAAGCTCATCATTATCCGCCCGCGACCCGCCTGATCCGGGTTGTGTCCGAGAACAGAGACCCGGATCAGGCCAAAGAGGAGGCCCAAAAAATCGCTCAAAAAGCGGCGGCGGCGGGGCTGGAGGTGATCGGCCCGGCCAAGGCCTTCTTGGCACGGCTGCGGGGGAGGTGCCGCTACCATCTGGTGATTAAGGCTAAAACCCTGCCTGATCCGGTCTTGACGGAGATTTGGCGGTCGAACCCCTACCTTTATTGGGATGTTGATCCGGAGAATCTTTTGTAGTGAAGGTGAACCAATATATGTTTTGATGTATAATATGTCAAGGATTAATTATTCTGGCGGAAGGGATGCTAAATGAATAAAACCATTTTAGTGACCGGCGGCGCCGGTTATATCGGCAGTATGACCGTCAAGGAGCTCCTCGATCAGGGGTATAAGGTTCTTGTGCTGGACAGCTTGGAGAATGGGCACAAAGAAGCAGTTGATCCGCGGGCGGAACTTGAGGTTGTCGATCTGGGTGAAAAGGCGAGGGTTCGCCTGGTCTTTGAGCGTTATCGGCCGGCGGCGGTGATCGACTTCGCCGCTTATTTGGCGGTAGGGGAGTCGATGACGGCGCCGGAGAAGTACCTTAAAAACAATGTTGAAAATTTTGTCGTTCTCTTGGACGCAATGCGAGAGTGCAGATGCAGTCAATTAATCAAATCCTCAACCGCCTCGACTTACGGTAATCCGGCCGATAAATACTTTCCGCTCAAGGAGGAGTATCAGCGGGAAGTTGAGCTGGAGAGATCGGCGCTTCTGCCCGGCAAATGGCTGGGTCGGGAGATTGCCGGCGAAGATTTTTTGAAAAAGATAGTTATCCGCTACCATGAGATTTTTCGTCACCGGCCCGAACTACAATTCAATAAGGAAGAAATTGTGCAGCTGCGCATTCCGGCCTCGGTTTATGGTCTGACCAAACTGATGGATGAGATACTTATGAAAAAGTATGAGGAATTATGCGGACTTAAGTCAATCGCCCTGCGCTACTTTAACGCCAGCGGCGCCGCGCTTGACGGTTCGATGGGTGAGGACAAACCGAACCCAACCACCCTAATGACGGTCTGTTTCTGGAACATTTTGGGCAAAAGAAATGAACTGGTGGTCTATGGGGATGATTATCCGACTAAGGACGGGACCGGTATTCGTGATTATATTCATCCGCTTGATCTGGCTTCGGGCCACGTCGCGTCCCTGGAGTATTTACTGAAGAATCAGTACCCTCACCCTAACCCTCTCCCAAAGGGAGAGGGAATAAAAAGGGTGCCTTCATCCGCTCTGCCGGAGGAGAATACTACATCTTCTCCCTCTCCCATTAATGTGGGAGAGGGTGGGGGTGAGGGCTTTTTTGACATTTTCAACCTCGGTACGGGCCGGGGCTACTCGGTTCTCGAGGTGATTGCCGCGGTCGAGGCGGCCAGCGGCAAAAAGGTTAAGTACAAGATCGGCCCGCGCCGCTCCGGCGATCCGACGGTTTCTTGTGCCGATCCAACCAGGGCGGCGGAGGTTTTGGGTTGGCAGGCGCGGTATGGCCTCTCCGCTATGGCCGAGTCGGCTTGGCGGTGGCACTCAACCCATCCCGAGGGATACAAAACTATCGGCGATGATCCAGACTGAAGTCTGTGCTTTAAATTTAACTTAGAGAACAAGCTTTAGCTTGCTGTATCGCGCGGGAAGCGCGATTTTTAGGCAGGGCGATCGCCTCAAGTTATCCACAGTAAATGCTTGCGTTAAAAATGCCGGCATATTATAATGTAACTAACGATTGGTAAATTCCTTGAGGAGGGGTATTTGAGGCAGGGCTCATATCTTTTGGCCGTATTGCAAAAATATCTCGTTGGGTTTGGCCGTTTCGGCTATGCCTCTTTTGGTTTGGTCAAAAAGATTTTCCTCGGGCTCTTTGGCCGGCAGAGGGAGGTTTCTCTCCAAAGCCGCGATCTCCAAAGCTTGGCGAGCGGGGAGGCGGCCACCGATGTTGAGATAAGAAAGAGCCTCGAGGAGTTTCAGCAAAAGGCCAGGGAGATCGAGGAACTTGATAAAAAAATTATCCGTCTTCAGCAATCAACCAAAACAAGTGTTAGATCTCTGCGCAAGCTCC